>Ga0209396_1001252_pt1 | contig 28609 bp, 27 predicted proteins | sample GOMGulsemesocosm_6_FD_184638 | JGI IMG/M metagenome (GOLD analysis project Ga0209396, IMG submission 184638) | Methane-oxidizing microbial communities from mesocosms in the Gulf of Mexico - GOM8C Gulf of Mexico (SPAdes) (version 2) | ecosystem: Environmental > Aquatic > Marine > Cold seeps... | reverse complement strand
GAATATATTGAGTATTACAATACAATGAGAATCAAGGTCAAACTAAAAGGCCTGACTCCGATAGAGCATCGAAATCAGGCCTTACTGGCCGCTTAATAACAGTGTCCAACTTTATGGGGTCACTTCATTATCCGCCTTTTTTTGTGCCTGTAATAAAATGCAGGCTAGAGTATTTGGGTAGAAAAAAGATAGAGCGAAAAGCGGTTTTACCACAGAGGGCACAGAGACGCTGCGCTACACAGAGAAAAGCAAAGAGCAGGGAATAAGGAGGTATTGTAATAAATTGGTGGATTAAGGAGAGAGTGGTTATATTATTTAGTTCTTTTTTGGTGCATGAGTTTTGGGACATTGAGTATTTTGGATGGTAACCATTTTGGGGAGTTTGCGTAGAGGACAGGTTAGTGTGACATCACTGTCGGGTGCTTGTATTTGAGCTAAGCGATTAAAAAAATCGATCAGTAGCAGTCTAGTTTGGTTCCATGGCGACATAAAAAAAGCCCATATTTGCTGGTTATACTTGAAGTATAGTCAGCAAAAATGAGCTTGTTTAAAAGCTTTGTTACAAAAAGTACGCAGCGCTTAGGTGTTGAACCTGAAGCGAGAGCTTAAACTTTCTGAATTAGCTCTTTTAATAAGCGTGGGTTAGCCACGTAAACGTCTGCAGGGGCTTTAATTAAAGGCTCGCCTGTTACGTTAGCCGTTAAACAACCTGCTTCATGAGCGATTAAGCTACCGGCATTCAATGAGAACTCATCCATATCGCAAAGCATGGCGCCGTGTAGGCGGTCTGCTGCGGTATAAGCCATCATCAATACGCTGCTACCTAAAGCACGAACGTCATTGGCTTGGCCCATGATGTTGGTGATTTTCTTGCGGTTTTCAAAAGCGCTCTCACCTTCGCTATGATTCGGCGTTTTAAAGCCAATCAATGCTTGGTTGATTTCACGCAGTTGACCACAGCGTAAACGGCGGTTATTTAGCTGGGCACCACGGCCACGGCTAGCGCTAAATTCGTCACCATTCATAGGGTTGATAACAACCGTATGTTCGGTTTTATCGTTAACTAGACAGGTAACAATAATAGCGAAATCAGGTAGGCCTACGCGAAAGTTAACCAGGTCATCGATGACACATACTTGCCATTGATTTCTTGGAGTACCTTCAGCAGGGCTGTGAAAACCAGTTTCACGGCCTTGATAGCTATCTTCTGGGCAGGCGTTCTTGAGCTCGAAAATAATGCTCTTTTCAAGGCCAATAGCGCAGTCAGCTACGAATTTTGATTTTTCTTGATCGCTACTCTGGTAGGGATCGAAACGGTCCAAGCTACGGACTAAGTCTTGTCCTGCATTACGTGCAGCACGCAGCGCAAGGTTTACAAGCGGTTGCATAGGGCTACTAATCTCTTAAAGAACGGTGAACGCGCGAGTATACCAAAAAAATTGCGCGAAAAGAATTCCTTGTCGGCTTTTTCGTATCTTCAAGGCATTTGGGCTGCTAGAATGCTGGCCTTATTTAGAATGCGCTCCTTGCTTTTAAGGGGCTGCTCATGTTTTGCAGAAGAGCCTCATGTTAGATCAAATTAGAATTGTTTTAGTAAATACTACCCATTCCGGCAATATCGGTGCTGCGGCCCGAGCGATGAAAAATATGGGGGTCACTCAATTGGTCCTTGTTGATCCGATTGCTGTGATTGATGGTGATGCCATTGTGCGTGCGTCCGGAGCGGCTGAGATTCTAGACAGCTGTATTATTGTATCGAGCCTAGATGAAGCGGTTGCCGGCTGTGGCTTGGTTATTGGAACCAGTGCGCGTGGCCGTCATATTCCTTGGCCGTTATGTTCTCCGCGTGAGAGTGCAGCCAAAGCGAAGCAAGCCGTGGCGAATAATAACAGTGTCGCACTGGTCTTTGGTCGAGAGTCTCGTGGCCTGACCAATGAAGAATTACATAAATGCAATGCGCACGTGCATATCCCAACCAATCCAGATTTCAGTTCCCTAAATATAGCCGCGGCCGTGCAGGTGTTGTGTTACGAGATGCGCATGGCCTCTCTCGAGCAAGACTCGGTAGAAGGCGCTGCAGCCAGTAAAGTCGGTCAATGGGGTGTTGAGTGGGATTATGAAATGGCTCCTCACGGCGATATGGAACGATTTTTTGATCATTTAAAAGAATCCTTGGTTGATATTGGCTTCCTTGATCCCAATACTCCTAAACAGCTAATGACGCGTTTACGTCGTATGTTCCAAAGAACCGCTTTGGATACGATGGAAGTGAGTATGATGCGTGGCATTTTGGCCGCGGTTCAGCGCAAGGCTAAGATTGCCAATGATCTTGACGGAAATGATGATAATGGAAAGAAAGAAGGTTAAAGAATAATGTTGCGACGAATTCGACAAGACGTAGCGTGTGTATTTGATCGAGACCCAGCGGCGCGTAATACCTTTGAGGTATTAACAACGTATCCTGGGGTGCATGCCATAATACATTACCGTCTCGCGAACTGGTTATGGTGCAAGGGCATGAAATGGCTCGCGCGCCTGCTATCGACCTTTAGTCGCTGGGTGACGGGAATTGAGATTCACCCTGGAGCAACGATTGGGGATCGTTTCTTTATCGATCACGGTATGGGTGTGGTGATCGGCGAAACTGCTGAAATCGGTAATGATTGTACCCTTTACCATGGCGTTACCCTCGGTGGTACGAGTTGGAATAAGGGTAAACGTCACCCAACCCTCTGTGACGGTGTTGTGGTTGGTGCGGGTGCTAAAGTACTTGGGCCTATCATTGTTAATGAAGGTGCGCGCATTGGTTCCAATGCGGTTGTGACTAAAGAGGTGCCTGCGGGTGTCAGTGTGGTCGGCATTCCTGGTCGCATCGTGCGTAAGCCAGACCCAGAGCTGGATAAGCGGCGTAAAGACATTGCCGATAAAATAGGGTTTGATGCTTATGGTATGGTCGATGAAATGCCCGACCCGATAGCTCGCTCAGTGAATAACCTGATGGACCACATGTTGGCGGTGGATGACAAAATCAATAATATTTGCAAGTCGTTGCATAAATTAGGTGATACGTCTTGTGATGAAGCAATGCCTGAATTAAAAGCTTCCCATGTTGAATCCCTGGCTGATGGTGATCCTGCGAGTTTGCCTAGTGCTAGCTCTGAGGATGTTACGATTAAAAGTAGTGCAGCGGAGAATAAAACGGCTGAGTAGTTGACTAAATTACTCGGATTTACGCATAATGTGAATCTGAGTAATTACGATGACTATTTTTGGAGGCCGATCTGTGCGCTTAACCACTAAAGGACGCTACGCAGTTACTGCGATGTTAGATTTGGCGATTCATGCCAAGCAAGGGCCTGTTAGCCTAAGTGATATTTCCGGTCGACAAGAAATATCTTTGTCGTATCTAGAGCAATTATTTGCCAAGTTACGTCGTAATGCTTTAGTCACAAGTGTACGCGGCCCAGGTGGTGGCTATCGTTTGAGTCGAGCTGGCTTGGAAATTAATGTTGCTCAAGTTGTGGATGCTGTGAGTGAATCAATGGACGTTACTCGGTGCGAAGGCAAGGGTGACTGCCAGCGCGGTGAGGCATGTCTAACGCATTATTTATGGTGCGATCTTAGCGATCAAATTCATTCTTTCTTGGAAGGCATTAGCTTGCAAAGCTTGGTTGACCGTCAGGAAATTCGCGATATTTCTGAGCGTCAGGATAGTTATCAAAAAAACCGCATTAATGTGGTTGACGGTTTATAGATTCAACTTTGATTAGGTTCAGCTTTGATAAGATTGAGCCTGATTATGTTAAGCTGCCTGCATTAAGTAATTAATCTTTTAGTGCCTCGTTCAGAGGTTGCTCAGGTACCGCATGAAACTCGTATATCTTGATTATGCAGCAACGACTCCTGTTGCTGCAGAAGTTGCCGCTACTATGGCGCAGCACCTTACCCTTGAAGGCAATTTTGCCAACCCCGCATCTCGATCTCATCGCTTTGGTTGGCAAGCTGAAGAGGCTGTAGAGAGTGCTCGCATTACAGTAGCAAAGCTCATTGGCGCGAATAATCGTGAAATTGTCTGGACCAGTGGGGCTACAGAATCTAATAATTTAGCCATTAAAGGTGTATTGGAAGGCTTTGAGTCGGGTCATATTATTACCTCCTCTATAGAGCATAAAGCGATCTTAGATACCTGTGCCTATGTGCAAAAGTCGTCCGCTAAACATGATGGTTTTGATGTCACTTATTTAGCACCCAATGAAGAAGGCCTTATTACGGCAGAGCAAGTGAAGCAAGCTTTGCGCCCAGATACGCGGCTAGTAAGTTTGATGTTGGTTAATAATGAAATTGGCAATATCACCGATATAAAATCAATTGCACGGGTATTATCAGGTCATGCAGCCTTGCTGCATTGTGATGCGGCGCAAGGTACCGGCAAACTAGTGGTTGATGTGGCCGAGTTGGGCGTTGATCTGATGTCTATTTGTGCGCATAAAATGTATGGCCCTAAAGGCATTGGCGCTCTGTATGTGCGTAGGGCCCCTGAAGTTAAGGTGTATCAACAGATTCACGGTGGAGGGCATGAGCGTGGTATGCGCTCAGGTACCTTAGCGACTCATCAGATTGTCGGATTCGCTAAAGCAGCTGAGTTAGTGATTGCCAACTTAGAAACTGAAATCGAGCATAATGCACAATTGCGTGACAAATTATGGGCGGGTCTAGAGTTGCTAGGAGATGTGCAGCGCAATAGCCACTTAAGCCAATGCAGCCCGAATCATCTTAATGTGAGCTTCTCTGGGGTCGATGGCGAAATATTGCTAGCATCTCTTGCTCAGCTGGCCGTCTCCTCGGGTTCGGCCTGTAATTCAGCCAGTGTAGCGCCTTCTTTCGTGCTAAAGGCCTTAGGCCTAGCGGATGAGTTAGCACATGCTGGTATTCGTTTCAGTGTGGGCCGTTATACCACCGAGGCGGATATCGATTTTGCGCTGACTGAAATTGAACGGGTATTAACTGCTTTACGTTAGTGCTTGAGAGAGCGAAAGTTAAGCAATCAAACTGTCTATACGAACTGGCTTACCGGTGGCCGCAGTAATAGTTATAAATTCCATTCTAATTTAGTCAAAACCTGCGTATACTCCGCAGGTTTTTTATACCCTATTAATCCTATATTGGAGAATTATCATGGCGATCGAACGCACTTTTTCTATTGTTAAGCCTGACGCAGTTGCTAAAAACGTAATCGGCGAAATCTACAGCCGTTTTGAAAAAGCTGGCTTGCAAGTAATTGCTTCTAAAATGATTCACCTAGACGACGAAAAAGCTGGCGGTTTTTACGCTGAGCACTCTGAGCGTCCTTTCTTCAAAGATTTGGTTGGTTTCATGACTTCTGGTCCTGTTATGGTTCAGGTTTTAGAAGGCGAAGGCGCTGTTCTTAAGAACCGTGACCTAATGGGCGCAACTAACCCTAAAGAAGCTGAAGCCGGTACTATCCGCGCTGATTTCGCTGAAAGCATCGATGCTAACGCTGCTCACGGTTCTGATTCTTTAGAATCTGCTGCTCGTGAAATCGCGTACTTCTTCTCTGACGCAGAACTTTGCCCACGCGGTTAAGTTTTAGTTAGAAGGTATTCTAACCAATACCTACTTTGAAAGCAGTGTGCAATCTTTGACTGCACGCTGCTTTCTTAGTTTTAGCAAGGCCATAAAATTATGCCATTCCGCTTGTGTTTTCTTCGTTTAACCACGACTTAGAATACAAACGAAATGGTTTATCCGTCCAGGATGATACTCCCACTGCCCGGTGACCAGCATGACAGACATACAAGCAACTGACTTTGAAGCCTTAGATCGACTCGAAGCTGAAGAAAAAGCCAAAACTCCCAGTAAAAAAGTGAATCTATTAGGTTTATCGCCTAAGAAAATGGATGAGTTTTTTGAAGGTTTAGGCGAAAAGAAATTTCGTACGCAGCAAATGTTGAAGTGGATTCATCAAATCGGTGAATCCGATTTCGATAAAATGACCAACATGAGTAAAGCCATGCGAACAAAATTGGCTGAAGTTGCTGAAATTAGTCTGCCAGAAATTGTTATGGATAAAACGTCTGTCGATGGTACCCGTAAATGGGTCATGAAGATGCCGGGTGGCAGCTCGATCGAAACGGTTTACATTCCTGAAAAAGAACGTGGCACTTTATGTATCAGCTCACAAATTGGCTGTGCTTTGGATTGCAGTTTTTGTTCTACGGGTAAGCAAGGATTTAACCGTGATTTAAGCGTTGCTGAAATTATTGGTCAGTTATTCGTTGCTTCTCAGAGTCTAGATACTCCGGGAGAAAAACGCGTTCGTCGTATCACTAACGTGGTAATGATGGGCATGGGCGAGCCGTTATTAAACTTTGATAACGTTGTCGATTCTATGGAATTGATGCTGAACGACTTTGCTTATAGCTTGTCAAAACGCCGAGTAACCTTAAGTACATCGGGTGTTGTACCGATGATGGATAAGCTAGGTGATTTAGCCGATGTTTCCCTTGCAGTTTCTTTGCATGCGGGTAATGACAAACTGCGTGATGTGCTTGTACCGATCAATAAAAAGTATCCGATTAAAGAATTAATTGCGGCGACAAATCGTTACTTGGCCAAGCTGCCTGATCGTCGTAAAGCGACGATCGAATACACCATGATGAAAGATGTGAACGATAGCACCCAGGACGCGGAAGAAATTGCCGAAGTATTAAAAAATACACCGTGCAAGATTAACCTGATTCCGTTTAACCCGTTCCCTAACTCGGGTTACGAGCGTCCAAGTAATAATCGTGTTTACCGTTTTCGTGATTTATTGCATGAACGTGGTTTTATTGTCACTATCCGTTCTACGCGCGGTGATGATATTGATGCAGCGTGTGGACAGTTGGTCGGGCAGGTTGAAGATAGAACGCGACGCCAGCAAAAGTATATTGAATTACACCAGGTTAATGACTCCGATGCGGTTTAGCGTATAAGGAGTGCAAGCTCTTATTTCCAGGGCGAATAAAGGATGTTCAACATGAAATCTTTACAGCTTGTTATTTTATTATGCAGCAGTTTACTCTTGTCGGCTTGTGTCACCACCATTGAAAGTCGGCTGACGCGTAAAGCCGATCCTGTAAAGGCGGTCGATAATTATACTCAGCTTGGTTTGGGATACATTCAGAAAGGACGATTTGGCCGTGCCCGTGCCCGCTTGAATCGTGCTCTAGAAATTGATTCGGATTATGCACCTGCGAATAACGCCATGGCGTTATTGTTGCAATCTGAGCATGAGCCAGAGCTGGCGGAAGAGTATTTTTTGAAAAGCGTTGATCTAGATGATGACTTCAGTCAAGGGCAATACAATTACGGCATGTTCTTGATGCAGCACAAACGCTATGCAGAGGCTTGTCCATTTTTAGACAATGCCGCCGATGATGTTGAATACCAGCAGCGTGGCAAGGCAGCTCAAAACTTAGGTTTATGCTATTACCGTAATGGCCAAGTTGATTTAGCCATCTCGACTTATGAACACATGCTGAAGTTGCAACGCTTTAATGCACCGGTATTAGTGAATTTAACGACCTTGCTATTAGAGAGTCGTCGTTATGATGAAGCCCAGCATTATTATGACCGCTTTACCCAGATTGTAGAACGAAAGCAAAATGAACAGTCAGCCAACTCACTTTGGTTGGGGATTAAGCTAGGGCGTATTAATCAAGATTCGAAGGCAGTTAAGGATTTTTCAGAACAGCTAAAAAGCAATTTTTCGCAATCTTCTGAATATGAGCTTTATCGAAAAACGCTTTAGTGCAGTAATGCTCGATAATGGTCAGCACTTAAACAGCTGACCATATTAGAATATTGAAAATTAACAGAGAAATAGGTAACGGCGGCCAATTATGAGTATTCATTCACATTCTCCAATTGTTAGACGTAAAAGCCGTAAAATTTGGGTTGGTAATGTACCTGTAGGTGGCGACGCCCCTATTTCAGTACAAACTATGACTAATACCAAAACTGAAGATGTTGCTGCAACGGTAGCGCAAATTAAACGCGCACAAGATGCCGGTGTCGATATTGTTCGTGTCTCTGTACCTTCAATGGAAGCGGCAGATGCTTTCGGTGAAATTAAGAAATTAGTGACTGTGCCGTTAGTGGCGGATATACATTTTGATTATAAAATTGCGCTAAAGGTTGCTGACCTTGGAGTAGATTGCCTGCGTATTAATCCAGGTAATATTGGTCGTGAAGATCGTATTCGTGAGGTGGTTGCCGCCGCTCGACATAATGGAATTCCTATTAGAATCGGAGTGAATGCCGGTTCGTTAGAAAAAGATCTACAAGTAAAATACGGTGAGCCAACGCCAGATGCCTTGGTAGAGTCAGCCATGCGTCATATCGATATTCTAGATCGTATGAACTTCCCTGATTTTAAGCTAAGCCTAAAAGCGTCAGATATTTTTATGACGGTGGCAGCTTATCGCAAAATAGCCGATCAAATTGAGCAACCTTTGCACCTCGGTATTACCGAAGCGGGTGGCTTGCGAGGTGGAACGGTTAAGTCGTCGATCGGTTTAGGTTTGCTAATGTTTGATGGCATTGGCGATACCATTCGTGTTTCTCTAGCAGCCGATCCGATTGAAGAAGTGAAAGTCGGTTGGGATATGTTGAGATCCTTAAAGCTACGCTCTCGCGGTGTAAACTTTATTGCCTGCCCATCTTGTTCACGTCAGAACTTTGATGTGATTAAAACGATGAATGAGCTCGAGAATCGCTTAGAAGATATTCGTACACCCATCGATGTCGCGATTATTGGTTGCGTAGTTAATGGTCCAGGCGAAGCGAAAGAAGTTGACGTAGGTTTAACTGGGGGCTCGCCGAATAATTTGATTTATATCGACGGTAAGCCAGCCACAAAATTGAAAAATGAAAACTTGATAGACGGCCTAGAAGCGCTTGTGCGTGAAGGTGCAGCGAAAAAAGCGGCAGCATTGAAAGATCTTATCGTTTCAGATAGTTAATTGTTTCGGATAGTTGATTTTATAGATAGTTAATCGATTTATATCGTTATTAAAGAATAGAAGGAAAATCTCTTGGCTAACAAGAAGGTTAAAGCCATTCGTGGCATGAACGACGTACTACCGACTCAAACTCCCGTTTGGCAGTATTTAGAAGGCAGTGTGCAAGCGATCTTAAGTGGTTATGGATATCAAGAAATCCGTATGCCGATTGTAGAGCAAACGCACTTGTTTAAGCGCTCTATCGGTGAAGTAACCGACATCGTTGAAAAAGAAATGTATACCTTTGACGATCGTAATGGCGAAAGCTTGACCTTGCGTCCTGAAGGAACTGCAAGTTGTGTGCGTGCTTGTGAAGAACATTCGCTATTAACCAATAATCAAAGCCCGCGCTTATGGTATACCGGGCCTATGTTTCGTTACGAGCGTCCGCAAAAAGGTCGTTACCGCCAGTTTTTCCAAATTGGTGTTGAAACATTTGGTATGGCGACGCCGGATATTGATGCTGAAGTGATTCTCATGACGGCGCGCTTATGGCAGCAGTTAGGAATTCAAAATGCCGTTGAATTACAGCTCAATACCATTGGTAGTGCTCAAACCCGCATCGATTATAAAGCGGCCTTAGTTGAGTACCTGACACCGATTAAAGATCAGTTAGATGAAGACAGTCAGCGTCGTTTAGACACGAACCCGCTGCGTATCTTAGATTCTAAAGATCGAAATACTCAGGCGATATTGAACGATGCGCCTGAACTGCACGCTTATCTTGATGATGAAAGTCGTGAGCATTTCGCTAAGCTGACGAAAATTCTAGATGCAGCAGGTGTTGAATATAAAATTAACCAGCGTTTAGTACGTGGTTTAGATTATTATGGCAAAACCGTATTCGAATGGGTTACCGATAAGCTAGGTTCTCAAGGTACTGTTTGTGCGGGTGGCCGTTATGATGGCTTGGTTGAGCAACTGGGCGGTAAGCCGACACCTGCTGTTGGCTTTGCTATGGGTGTTGAACGCTTAATTCTATTATTAGAAACCTTGGATGTGATTCCAGCCGCGGTTAATACAACTCTTGACGTTTATATCACTGCCTTGGGTGGCGATACAGACCAAGCTGCGTTACTGTTAGCGGATAAACTTCGTCAACAACTGCCGTCAGTTCGAGTTCAAACGCACTGTGGTGGTGGTAGCTATAAAAGCCAGATGAAAAAAGCTCTAAATAGCAGCGCCCGTTTTGTCCTTCTTTTAGAGGATGATGATGTACAAGCTAAGCGTGTTCGAATGAAACCATTGACCGAAGATGGCGAACAAGTGGAGCTAAATAATGATGAAATTGCGAGCTGGTTAGCGGCCCAATTGGGTTAGTTTTATCGGCAGTAGAAATTACAATAAGAAGTATTTTTGAAAGGGTTATTGAAAATGTCTGAAGAGTTAAGAACTGAAGAAGAGCAAGTTGAAGCGATTAAGAAGTGGTGGAATGAAAATGGCAAAAGCCTAATCATTACTATTGTCGTTGTTTTAGCCGGTTACTTTGGCTGGAACGGTTATCAAGAAAATCAACGCGTTCAAGGTGAAGCAGCATCAAGTATTTATCAGCAGCTGGTTAATAAAGCGACTAAACCATTAGCCGATCAAACAGAAGCTGATAAAACTGAAATTGAGACCGTTGCCGCTCAACTTAAAGCTGAATTTCCAAACAGTCTATACGCTAAATTTGCTGGTTTATACTTAGCGAAATTTGCCATCGAAGCGAATAACTTCGAAGCCGCCGCCGCTGAATTGCAAGCATTAGTTGATGCCGGCGAAAAAGGCCCAATTGCTTATTTAGCTCAAGTTCGTTTGGCTCGTGTTTTTATTCAACAAGAAAAATTGGATGAAGCGCTAACATTGGTAGCAACGACTCCAGAAGCTTCTTTTGCAGCTCAATATGAAGAAGTTAAAGGTGATGTATTGTTTGCTAAAGGTGATCTGGCTAAGGCGTTAAGCGCTTATCAAGCTGCACACGCTGCTGCTACGTCTTTGGGTATTAATACTCAAGTCTTGCTGCGTAAGATTGATGATCTTGCCGGTGCTAAGCTTGCCGGAGCGGATGCGTAACTGATGATGCCTCAAGTAATCGCCGTAATATTGACCAGTTTATTGTTACTGGCCTGTAGTAGCCAAAGCACAAAATCTAAAAACATAGATGAAGAGGTCGAAAGTGGGCCTGCTGAGCTGATTAGTTTTGATGAAACAGTTGATGTTGATGTGACTTGGCGTCGCACTTTGGGCAACGGCTCAGGTGCGAAAAATATTCGTTTACGCCCTGCTGTTAGTGGCGAAAAAGTGTATATGGCTGATTACAACGGGCAGCTCGTGAGTTTAGAGCTAACCTCTGGTGATGAGCTTTGGTCACAATCATTTGATCAAAACATTACCAGTGGTGTTGTTGTTGCTGAGAATGACCTCTATATCGCAACACAAGATGGAATATTACACAGCATCTCCAAAGAAAATGGAGAGGTGCAGTGGTCGCAACCGTTAAGCAGTGAAAGTATTTCCCCAGTTGCGGTTGATAAAACACAGGTTTATATCCGTACCATTGATGGCCATTTAACTGCGTTTGAACGCAGTAATGGTAAGCAGAACTGGACTTATGAAGCGTCGTTACCGGTGTTAACCGTTCATGGAACGGGCTCGCCTGTTTTATTAAAAAGCTTAGTGATTACAGGGTTTGCAAACGGAAAGTTAGTTGCACTAGATAAAGAATTAGGGATACCTCGCTGGAATAAGCGTTTGGCGATTCCTCAGGGCCGCTCAGAATTAGAACGTTTAGTCGATCTTGATGGCACGCCCTTAGTTGAAGATGGCATTGTTTACGCAACGGCCTATCACGGTAAATTATCAGCCATCGGTTTTGATGGAAAAACGCAATGGGAAACAGAGCTTTCGAGCTACTTCGGCCCAGCGTTAGGATTAGGCAATTTATACATCACCCGCGACGATGATCATGTTCAAGCCTATGATCAAGTTAATGGTGCTTCTGTATGGAGTCAATCAGCACTACAAGGACGCTTCTTGAACCAGCCTGTTAAATACGAGAACTTTGTCGTAGTGGCTGACTTTGAAGGATATGTGCATGTATTAGCGCAAGTTGATGGAGAAATGGTAGGGCGACTCAGTGTTCGTCCTAAACCGTTACACATGACCTTGCCAAACCAGCCAGAGATGAATAACTGGCGTCCTTTGCGTGGCAAAGATTTTGGTATCCGTAGTGTGATGCAATCGACCTCAAAAGGTCTGCTAGCCTATACCAATGCGGGTGAATTGCTGCTTTTGCAGCTAGAGACTGAAGAAAACTAAATTATTATGGTTCCTGTTATTGCCCTTGTAGGGCGTCCCAATGTTGGGAAATCTACCTTATTTAACCGCTTAACTAAAAGCCGCGATGCTTTGGTTGCCGAAATTGCGGGTCTGACCCGTGACCGTAAATACGGTGAAGGCCAAATTGGCGACGAACCTTTCATTGTTATTGATACTGCTGGTATCAGTGGTGAAGAAGTCGGTATCGATGCTGAAATGGCTTCACAGTCCTTTCTGGCAATTGAAGAAGCCGACATCGTGTTGTTTATGGTGGACGCACAGTCGGGTATTATTCATGCCGACCATCTGCTAGCAGACTATTTGCGTAAAAAGGGTAAAGAAGCCTACGTTATTGCCAACAAAATCGATGGCCGTAACCCGGATGTTGTTTTAGCCGAATTCTATGAATTGGGAATGGGCGAGCCTATTCCGATTGCTGCGGCGCATAACCGCGGTATTAATACGTTAATCGAACACGTTCTAACCGAACTGCATGGCCCGAAAGAAGTTGAAGTCGAGCGCGAGTTAACCGGTTATGAAGAGTGGGAACAGCTTTACGGTGAGAAAGAAGTTCTAGACGTTAAGGCTCAGCATGTAGAGCTAAACGTTAAAGGCATCAAAATTGCGGTAGTCGGTCGTCCGAACGTAGGTAAGTCGACTCTGATTAACCGCTTTCTAGGTGAAGACCGCGTTGTGGTATATGACCAAGCGGGCACGACACGAGACAGTGTTTATATTCCTTACGAGCGTCATGGCCAAGATTATACCTTGATCGATACCGCCGGTATTCGTCGTCGTAAGAGTATTACTGAAGTTGCCGAAAAATTCTCCATTATTAAAACGTTGCAAGCAATTCAAGATTGCCATGTGTGTGTTTTAGTTCTTGATGCCAAAGACGGTATTGTTGAACAAGATTTACACATGTTGAGCTTCATATTGAACGCAGGTCGTGCATTGGTTATCGCCATTAATAAATGGGATGGCATGACCTCTGAAGAGCGTGAAAGCGTTAAGAAAGAATTGGATCGCCGGTTAGAGTTTATTACTTATGCCGATATCCACTTCATCTCTGCTCTGCATGGTAGTAACGTAGGTAACTTGTACCAGTCGGTTGATAAAGCGTATGAGTCTGCGATGGCGAAATGGTCAACCAGCCAGCTAACACGCTTGCTAGAAGACATGGTGAAAAATCACCAGCCGCCAATGGTTAACGGCCGTCGTGTTAAATTGCGCTATGCTCACCAAGGGGGTTCTAACCCACCAATATTGGTTGTTCACGGTACGCAAACAGACAAGTTAACGGAAGCGTATAAGCGTTACTTGGCGAATACCTATCGTCGTGTATTGAGTATTCACGGTACACCGATTCGAATGAACTTCAAGAGCGCTGAAAACCCTTTCGCACAAAAGAAAGAAGGGCCTTCGCTGCACCAACTTAGTATGAAGAAAATGGAGCGTACGCAAAATATTCGTGCCATTAAGAAAGAAAAAGCGCGTAAACAGCGTGCTAAGAAACGTTAGGTTGTTTTTCTGATTTTAACTCTGCATACTTTATGTAAATAATAAATATGCAGAGGATTCAGGGATGAAAAAATTAGTTTTATTAGCATTACTTTCTTTGCCAGTATTAAGTGTGGCAGACATCTCTCAACAAAAAATAACCCAATTCAAAATATCAAGCTTACAACTTTTTAGTTCGTTTTCTTCATTTATGTATTTTCACGGTGACGATCGTAATCGTAATCGGTTGCTTCAAGCTCAGTCTAGGGGAGATCAGGCAATACTTGCGCTAGCCTCTTCTAATAATGAACTATTGAATAAGTGGAATCAAATTTCCGAATATACTAAATTATATCAAGAACAAAATTCTAATGAATCAGATATGAGCCTTGAAGCTGGTTGGAGTATTTTGCAAGGAGAGCTGGCTACGATTGTAAAAACGCTAGAAAAAGGATTAAGTGATAACAATAGCTTATCGAAGCAGAGTGATATTATTAGTGTTCAGGTAAGAATGGAAATGATACTGAGTCGCTATATGGCATACGCAAACTCAACGACGGGTGGCTATGGAGTAAGTTATGGTGAAATTCCTCTAGAAAAACAGATAGCTGACGTAAGTGAAAGGCTAGCTCAGTTGGTTAAGGTCGATTCTAAATACGGCTCATTAGTGAAACAGTGGAAATATATTCAAGGAACCTTGTTAGCGTATAACTCTAATGTAGCGCCTTTTGTCGTGCTGCATACCTTTGATAAGATGCGAAAACTAATTGCCGCTGAATAGCTATTATGTATTGTGATTAGTTCAGGGTGCTAATGATAAAATCATCCGCTATATTCAGACCTAAGAATGTAGCGGAGTATTAAGCAGCCTGCTAGTTAAATCGCGCGAATGCCCGTTCTTTCGATCGTGATTTTACGATCTTTATACAGCTTACCAATCGCCATCTTAAAGGCGCGTTTACTCACCCCAAAATGCATCTCAATCAGTTCAGCTGGGCTTTTATCGCTCAACGGAAGAAAGCCGTTACCTTCTTCAACCTTTTGCATAATCTGTTCCGCCAGTCCGCCAACTTTTTGGTAACCAATTGGCTGCAGGCTTAAATCCAAACGCTTATCATCACGTTGCTTACGCACATAGGCATCGACTTTCTGGCCAATGCGCACTTCTTGATGAATATCGCTGTGGTGAATCAGACCCCAATACTTATTATCAACAACCGCTTTATAGCCCATCTCAGTACGCGCTGCGATAAGAATACGAACCTTATCACCAGGATTGTAATTATCGTACATGACCGCGACTTCATCTTTGATAAAGCGATTTAAGCGAGTCGTCGCAACGATACGATCGGTATTATCCATGTAAACATACACAATGCAGTGCTGTTCCGCTTCTACGCGTACTTTCTGTTCGGCGAAAGGTAAGAATAAGTCTTTAACCAATCCCCAATCTAAAAAGGCACCGGTCTCGTTAACGTCTGCTACCTGAAGGTTAGCGACCTGACCGACGGTGGCGCGTGGTCGTTGGCATGTGGCAATGATTCTGTCTTCTGAATCAAGGTAGATAAATACCTTAACGGCATCACCGACGGCGCACTTGTCGGGTACCTGTTTATTCGGCAGTAAAATATTGCCAAATTCTCCTGCAATTAATAACGCACCCATTGGCAAAAGTTCGCCAACTTCTAATACGGCGTATTTACCCACGAGAGGTGTCGTCGTTATTTGATTGCTTAGAGAATAGTCTTCTGGAGTTGCAGGAGGGTTTGAATCTGTCATTAGGAAAGTCCGTATGATCTAGCTGAAACAAGCGCAATTTTGCGCTTGTCAAAAGTCACTGATTTCTGCATCAGTGTGAGTAAGGGCATTGTAGCAAATTATTGATCGGCTGCTAAGTAATCAGATGATATCAAGACGACTTAAATAGCCAAATACACGGTAATACTCACGACCATTATTGCCTTCGGTAATGGCTAGCCCATCAATAACTTCCTCTCTACTCTCTAATAAGACACCCATAATAGTGGCAGGGCCGGTGAAAAAGCAGAAAAAGTTTTCACTGCATTAATGAAGGAACTTGGCGGAGGCCCGTTTGTTGAATTACAACAAGCTATAAAAAAGAAAGAATTAACGGCGGAGCAAGTGGACGCTTTACGCGATACGATTACCGCAGAGATGGAAGCTTTATTGGGCCCTTGGTCTGTATTATTGGTTGATATTCCTCTATTGTCTTATGTGGAAGATACTGTTGCGGACTGGGTGGTAGGGGAAGACGTAGAAGCGCTTAGGCAAATGATGGTAGATATTGAAATAGATGAAGAGTTCTTTGAAAATCTCTGTGAGGATCAATAATGAATAATAGTTTCCCAGAAGCGCCAATTGTAATGAATAAGCGTGATAGGAGTATCAAACTCGCTGATTTGGCTTATTTTTGGAAGCTAGATGACCAGAAGTGGGTAGCTCAGCGTGAGACTGATTGGCTAGAGTATGTGAAACCTATTTTTAAGGATTATCCAAAAAGTGAACAGAAGTTACTGGAGCAATATTTTAAAAAAGGCATTAAGAGCGAGTATTATCCAGCTGGTGATTGGCTTTTCTTAACGCCTTATGGCTCAAAAGATGATTTATTGACGTTAATGAACTCGTCTTTACTGGGGGGGAGTGAAAAGCAGCAAGCGATAGCTTTGTATGTATTTCGAGGCTTCTTTAGGTTTAAAAAATGTCCTTGGTATCGGCAACATATGGAAATCTTTTCTGAAGTCTATTTCTCTGGTGAATATACGCTTATTAAAGAACAGCGGGATCATGTTTCGCCACCGCCAAGCAGTTGGAGTGACGATTTTGTAGAAGCCTCAATTAAGGCGATTAATGATCAAGTCAGTTGGCGTCCATTTTATGATTGTGTGAATTATTTTGTGTCGATTTTGCCTTTTGCAGTCCGATTGCACGCTAGGGTCAATATAGAATTAGAAGAGTTAATGCAGTTGGTCAATGATATGTTGATCGAAGGGAAACTGGAGGGTGAGTTGTTAGTCTTTGTTCAGGCATTAAAAGCCCAGGAAAAAGAAATATGGCAAGCCTGGAATATTGGCGAACAGAAAATTGCTGCAGGGCTTGAAGTGATCAGAGAGTAAATATTTAAGGAAAGAGATTTAATGCCAGAAAGTAGCGGAATAGTTGTAATTCAAGCGGCAGAGCATATATTTAAAGCGTTTGAAAAAGAACGTAATCAAGGGTTAGAAGAATTGGTTGCGTTTGCTAAAGCAGATTCAGCAATAAACGATGACTGTGATGTCTTTTTTGAAACGTTAACCATTAATGGTGATAGCGCTTGTTTTGTATTTGAAGATGACTACTGGGTCGAGACCGTGAAGCGTTTAATGTCAACCGGGAAAAATATCGGCCTTTATCTTCATTCATGGGATGAATACGGAGCGCAATTGTTTTTGGCGAAAAGTCCTCAAGGGAAGAGTTATTCATTTTTTGCCGGTGGCCCAGATGATGATTTTGAAATTGAAGGCGGTGATGTCGTCACCGATGACAATATTCAGCAGTGGTTAGCGGTGATTCCTGAATCGATAAAAATCGCACATCCTCAATTGATAAAGTAATACTAAAGCGTTTAGCTGAAATACGTCCTCTGTTTTAAGTGGTTGGTGTTTTATTGAACAGGCATTAGCAGAGGCTCTTTCAGTAACTGATGCTGTTTGTTAAAAGCAAAAATAATAAGTTTTACCTCGCCAATCAATTGCTCTGTTTTAATGCCCCCGAAATAGCGGCTATCTTGGCTGGCAGCTCTATTATCCCCCACCACATACAATAAATTATTTTTAGTGGCTTCACCATTAGGCCATAGGCTTATGCGCTTCACTAAGTGTTGTTCCTTAATTCCATGCTCAAATACAACGACATCATTTAAAGAGGGCGGTTTATTATGATAAGCCCAAGTATCTAATAAAATGAAGTGACCAGGTTTTAACGTAGGTTCCATTGAAGCGCTAGGTACAAAATAAATATGAACACCTAGCCAGTGGTGTTTGTATATAAAGGGCTCTTCACTTATTAAGGTGGAAACCTTACTATAATTGCCGAATCTCATCATATGGATGACTTAGGCATGGATCAGCTTTCCTTATACAATCATATTCTTCAGCTTCCCAACCCTTGGTATACCAGCGCTGTTGAACTCATCGAATCAGAAAGTAGCATTTTAGTTACAGTCGATTATCAATCTAAAACTAAATTCCCATGCCCCGAATGCCAAAAACTTTGTGAGCGCTATGACACAAGAAAGCGTCGATGGAGGCATTTAGATACCTGCCAATATAAAACAATTATTGAAGCCGAGACCCCACGAATAAATTGTGAGAATCATGGAGTCTTAACAGTTCAAGTCCCTTGGGCTGATCAAAGTTCTCGTTATTCAATTATGTTTGAGTGCGCAATTTTAGAATGGGCGCAAGAATGCTCAATTTTAAGCTTGAGTCGTCGCTTAAGGATTAGCTGGAACGCAGTTAATGGAATTATGTATAGAGGTGTAAAAAGAGGCCTAGAAAGGCGCTGGGAAGTTAACTGCAAGCACCTATCTGTTGATGAAACATGTATTGGTAAAAATAGAACGTTTATTACTATTTTATCCAACTCTAATGGGTATAGTGGCTTAATAATCCTGAACAGCTTAATGGGGTAAAATACCCTTACCAATCTAGGATTATTAACATGAAAGCCAGATCAACCTATTCCAATGAATTCAAAATAGATACCGCCAACTTAGTGCTCAAACAAGGCTACAGTATCCAAGAAGCCGCTGATGCTATGAATGTAGGACCAACGGCTGTTCGTCGATGGTCTAAGCAATACGAATCTGAAACGTCAGGTATTACCCCCCAAAACAAAGCGATCACTGCTGAACAAATTCGAATTCAAGAACTTGAAGCTCGTATTAAAAAAATCGAATGGGAAAACGACATCCTAAAAAAGGCTACCGCTCTGTGCATGCAAGACAGCATCAAACGATAGCGCTGATCGAGCAGCTAGCATCTGAGCAAAATAGTATTATACAGCTTTGTAAATTATTCGAAGTGCCACGCAGTAGCTATCACTATCATTTAAAAAACAGAGAAAAAGTTGATCCAAAACGTGAAGATCTTCGAGATAAAGCAGTACAAATCCATAAAGATAGTCGAGGTGCTGCGGGTGCAAGAACGATCGCGGGGCAGCTTAATCAAGACGGAGAAAACATTGGTCGGTATAAAGCAGCAAGCCTTATGGCGGAAGCAGGTATTACTAGTAAACAGCCGTCAAAACCGAAGTATAAACAGTCCGGAAAAGAATCAGTTATTGCGCCTAACCTCCTTAAGCGTAACTTCAATCCGAGTAAACCAAATGAAGTCTGGTGCGGTGATGTAACCTATATTTGGGCCGGTGATCAATGGCTTTACTTGGCAGCAGTCATGGATTTATATAGCAGAAGAATTGTTGGCTGGGCATGCTCGGACAGCCCCGATTCGAAACTGACAGCGAAAGCTTTAAAGGTAGCTTATGAAAGCCGTGGGCGACCAGAAGGAGTAATGTTTCATTCGGATCAGGGCTGTCACTATACCAGCCTCAAGTTCCGTCAGAAGCTGTGGCAGTATCGAATAGAACAAAGTATGAGTCGCAGAGGAAATTGTTGGGATAATGCTCCCATGGAAAGATTTTTTAGAAGTTTCAAAACTGAATGGATGCCGAAGTATGGCTACAGTAATTTTGAAGAAGCTAAAAATGATACGGTGAATTATATTTTGAAGCATTACAATATACGGCGCGGCCATAGTTATAATAACTACTTGTCACCGACTGCGGCTGAAGCTGTCGGTTAAATAAAAAACCTATTGGGCTGTACAGAATTACTTGACCACTTCAGTGGTAGCAGCAATGAGCGTAATGCGAAATTTGACTGTGACCCAGCTTGGGATGAGATGATACTTTCTGAGTTCGCGGAAAAATAAATAATAGGCTGGGGGTCTAGTAAAAAACTCTGTGAAAAAGCGACAAGGATGTTGCTAGCCGAGAGTATTTGGGTCTAGGAGTTGCTCTTTTTATTATAATAGCCTTGTTGGAAATTCTTAATATAAGCATCGTATTGTCCGCTGCTTTTGAACTTCTTTAAGGCTTTATTAAATAACAAGGAGAGGGCTTTACTCCCCTTTATTGATTTGGGGAATAAAACGAAGCTTGAATTATTTAAATAAGGTTTCGGATGGTAGGTTATTGTTTCTTGTTCGTCGGCAGAAAAATATTTTTTCAGCATTGAATGACCGACATTTACCTCAAATGGAAACAGATCAATGCGATTATGAATAAGTTTATTGAAGTTTTGCTGGGGGCGAATGACTCGGTCAATTATGATTTTTTCTTGCGAAAGTGCTTCGTCGAGTTCAGGGCCATAGCTGGAGGCGTTAATTCCTCCGATCTTGAAAGGCTTAAGATCATTGATTGACTTCCAGTCGAATTGACGTTCTTTGAGATGAAAAAATACAAACTGTTCAGTGAGCACTGAATCGCTGTATATAAAATCAATCTCTCTTTCTTTCTTATGCATCCATACTGCGGTAACAGGGAATAATCCTTTGGCGGTATCGTTATAAGCTCTAGACCAAGGCAAAAACTGCATAGAAGCCTGTATGCCGAGATCAGCAAAAATATCGGTAATAATATGTGAAATAACACCATTGTGTTTTTGGTCTTGTGAAATGTAAGGTGGCCAATCACCGGTAGTTACTATGATGTTTTCTTGAGCTTGAATGGCAGTAACGAATGTCAGTGAAAGCAACGATATTGATAGGTGAAGTATTAACTTGGATAAACTTATCATTTATAAACGCCTAAAAAATCATTGGAGATAGCACGAACTAGTTAATATTATGTCTGGAGTGCAGGGTAATCAAACCTGTAAGGATGCAATTGAAAACTCTATTATCTAGCGTCATTTATAGCTTATTGGAATAAACGGGAGCTGCCAATCGAGTTGGGTTTCAGTCGTGCTGTTGCTTTCAAATGTCTAATTGGTAACACCAATATTCTATTTTTGTAGTATTGGTCGAATGTGTAGAGGGAAATACTCTAATCGTGAGCTTGTATCGGAGAATCTCTGTATTAATAATTGTGCTTCCCCCCCTATACTGCTTTAATCTGACTCAAGTACAAATAATGTACGGACTTAATAATAAAAATAAAACCACTGTCAGGTATCAATATGAATTATCCATTTGTTAAATCAATAGGATCAAAAGCCTTGTTGGGGCTTTTTTCCGGCTTAATCGGGTTCTCTCAAATCTCTGTCGCACATAATGATGCTGCTTACAGTCATGATTATCGCGCCGTTGCCTCTAACTCTGCCTGGATGGCGGGTGTTGATGGTAATAAACGAGTCAGTGAATTATCGATTCCAGGTACCCACGATACGATGTCTATTCGTGCTGGTGATGCTTGGCAGAACCAAACTATGACGCTAGCACAGCAGCTAGAATCTGGTGTTCGTGTTTTTGATATGCGTACTCGTCATATTAATAATGGCTTTCGTATGCATCATGGCATTATTGCCCAAGATACTTACTTTAATGATGTGTTGAATGACATTGATAGTTTCTTAGCGGCGAATCCTTCGGAAACCGTTTTATTCCGTTTACGTTCTGAACATACCTCAGAAAACAACTCTGAAACTTATACTCAAACTCTAAATAAATATTTAGCGGCGAAAGGCGCTAAGCGCTGGGTACCGACTAATTCAAACCCAACATTGAATGAAATTCGTGGCAAGTTTGTGATCTTACAAGAGTTCTCAGGTTATGCCCCTGATGGCAAAGCTTATGGACTTTCTTATGGTGCGATTGATAAGCAAGACGATTATGCGATGTCAACGAACTGGGCTCTGTATGACAAGTGGACGGCGGTTAAAAACCATTTGAACAAGTCTAAAAATGGCAATCGTAGTACGATTTACATGAACTATTTGAGTGGGGCGAATGGTTCGTTCCCTTACTTTGTTGTAAGTGGACATTCTAGCCCAGGTACTTCAGCACCGCGTTTGGCGACGGGCCTTACGACGCCAGGTTGGAACAGTTCTTACCCAGACTTCCCACGCGTTAGCTGTTTTATCGGAATTTGTACTATTGCATTCGAAGGCACTAATACGCTAACGGCAAACTACATCGCTAATTCAGCCTACAATTCAGGTGTTGCCGGTATGGTGATGACGGATTTCCCAGGTAAAGGTTTTATTGAAAATATCATTCGTTTAAACAACGTTGCTGATTATCGTGAGCTACGTGATGCACGTACTGGTAAGTGTTTAGATTTTGAAGGTGTCACACCTTCTAACGGCAAGAAGGCATTATTATGGGATTGCGCAAATGTTGCTTGGCAGAAGTGGTCTTATGATGCGAGCACGGGCCTATTACGTAATAAGGCTAACCCGGCTTACTGCCTAGATAATATGGGTCAGCCATATTCTGGCGGTGGTATTCATATGTGGCAGTGTAATGCGTCTAATGTAAACCAGCAGTGGAATTTTGTTGGCAATAACTTACGTCCTAAAGCAAATGGCTATATCTCCGTCGATGCTTATGGTCGTGATAACGGTTCTAAAGTAGGGCTTTGGTCGAATCATGGTGGATCGAACCAACAGTGGAATTGGGGAAACTAGTTAGCCTTAAAATTAATCGGTAAGTCATCGATTAATGTCATCTTTGGACAATGATTTTATTATAATGGGACGATAGTATTGATTTGCAATGCTGTCGTCCTCGCCGCAGGAAGCATCCGAGGCGCATAAATAAAAATAATAACGTTATTAAACGAGATGCAAAACATGATTAAGAATCCCACCAAGCTTATTTTTGCGGCAGGCGTATTGTTAATGTCTGCGGCAACCTGGGCCGAAAGCTATATTTACCTAACCAATAATACCCTTCAAACCCTAGATCTAACCATCAATCAACGTGGTTCCTCGTTGGTAAAAGGTGAGCACTGGAAGCAGCATGCTACTTCAGTTCCTCCATTAGGCACTGTTCGTTATTTAGAAACCAATCGAGATACGGGAATAAAGTGGGGCAAAGACTATTACTTTGATACCACGGTGACGGCGGAAGATGGCAGCACCGCAATGCTACAACAGAAGCTAACGGGCACTTGGAATTTTAGTGAAATCTGGCACGGTACTCAACAATCCCCTTGGTATGACGATCGTAATATTCATTCAGTAAAGCAAAGCTTTGCGGGTATCGATTCGACGATTGCTTTTAAAGCCGAAAGTGCTCGGGTGAATGGTGATGATTATTATTATGTAATCCATCCAAAAGAAGAAACGGTTACTCGCGGCTTAAATAATAACTTCAATGTATTGGCGTATAACGTTTGGGCGTTATTACCGGGCTTGGTTTCTAAAAGTGTCAGTGAGCGTTTGAATTTATTGAAAGATAAATTGAATGGTTATGATGCCATTGTCTTTTCTGAACTGTTTGATAATAGCCGTCGCAGTACTTTCTTGAATGCCCTGAAAACAGAATATCCTTATCAGACTCGCGTTGTCGATCGTTCGGGTTCTATTGAGGATGGTGGTGTTTTAATTGTTAGCCGTTATCCGATTGAAGCTGAATCTCAAATAGCTTTCTCTGATTGCGATGCAGAAGACTGTATGTCGGCGAAGGGTGTAATCTACGCGAAAATTAATAAGGGCGGAAACCCTTACCATGTTTTTGGTAGTCATACGCAGGCTTGGAATGCTGAGAAAAACCAGGCGACACGTTTAAACCAATTCCAGCAAATACGTGATTTTATTGATGGTCGCTCGATCAGTACCAGTGAGCCGGTGATCATTGCGGGTGATTTAAACGTCGACAAAATTAACTTTCCGCAAGAATACAATACCATGTTGAATGTATTGAATGCTGAAGAAGCCCCTCGTCATGGCGGTTATGCGTCTTCGTATAATGGCAACGTGAATGCATGGACAGATGGCGCACCTGAAGATCTAGACTATGTTCTATATTCTACGGCTCACTTACAGCCGACTTCTTCGAACTCTAAAGTATTAACGCCACGAAGTATTCATGCCGATGTTTTTACTAAGTATGATTTGTCTGACCATTTTGCTGTTGCTGGTAATTTAACCTTTGATACCCCAGAAGGCGAAGTAGACGTTTCTTTGGTTTATAAAGAGTTGCGTGATGGACGTTCTAATAAGTGTTTAGACTTTGAAGGGGCTAGTCCTTCAAATGGCAAGCAAGCCTTGTTATGGGATTGTGCGAATGTGGCTTGGCAAAAGTGGGCTCATGATCAAGCGACGGGGCTATTACGTAATAAAGCCAATCCTGATTATTGCCTAGATAATATGGGGCAGCCTTATTCCGGTGGTGGCATTCATATGTGGCAATGTGATGAAAATAATATAAATCAGCAGTGGGATTTTGTCGGCGACCAGTTAGTTCCGCGTTCTAATACTGCAATCGCTGTTGATGCTTATGGTTCAGATAATGGATCTCAAGTTGCTCTTTGGGCGACACATAGCGGTGCTAACCAGAAATGGACTTGGGGTAATCAATAAAGTAACAAGTGAAATATGTCGTAGGGAGGCATTAAATTGTCACCTTGCGACAATGTGATAGAAAAGAGGTTGGGGTATTTTAGGGGATAAAATACCACCTCACCGCAGGATGCACTCGGGGTATGTTAAATAACAAATAATAAAAATAACACCTAAAAACGAGATGCAAACATGCAAAAACTTATTTCTAAGCGAGCTTCAATGAAAGCTTCTAAGCTTGCCAGTACGGCGGCTTCTGTTCTATTGAGTACTGCTGCGGTATTAACCAGTGCCAGTGCTTGGTCCGAAAGCTATATCTATTTAACGAATAATACCGATCAAACCCTCGATCTAACCATCAATCAGCGCGGCTCCTCATTAACTAAAGGTGATCATTGGAAACAGCATGCTTCCTCTGTCCCTCCCTACGGTACTGTACGTTATTTAGAGACCAATCGTGATAGTGGCATTAAGTGGGGCAAGGATTATTATTTTGATACCACGGTAACCGCTGAAGATGGCAGCACGGCGATGTTGCAGCAGAAACTAACAGGTACTTGGAATTTTAGTGATATCTGGCACGGTACGCAGCAATCTTCTTGGTATGATGACCGCAATATCCATTCTGTGACTCAAGACTTTGTTGGCGCTAGCAGTACGATTGCCTTTAAAGCAGAAGCCGCTCGCGCCAATGGCGACGATTATTATTATGTGATTCAGCCGCAAGAAGAAACGGTTACTCGTGGCTTAAATAATAACTTAAATGTATTGGCTTATAATGTTTGGGCTTTGTTGCCAGGAATCGTATCCAAAGACGTAAGTGAGCGTCTAAATTTACTGAAAGATAAGCTAAACGGCTACGATGCCATCGTATTCTCTGAACTGTTTGATAATAGCCGTCGTGAAACTTTCCTAAATGCTCTTAAAACTGAATATCCTTATCAAACGTCAGTGGTTGATCGTTCTGGCTCTATCGAAGACGGCGGTGTATTAATCGTTAGTCGTTATCCCATTGATTCAGAATCTCAGATTGCTTTTAACGCCTGTGATGCAGAAGATTGTATGTCAGCAAAAGGGGTAATCTACGCCAAGATCAATAAAGGCGGAAATCCATACCATATCTTTGGCAGCCATACTCAAGCTTGGACGTCTGCAGAAAATCAGGCAACTCGCCTGAGTCAGTTCCAGCAAATGCGTGACTTCATTGATAGCCGCAACATCAGCACCAGCGAGCCGGTAATCATTGCGGGGGATTTGAATGTTGATAAAGAAGATTTCCCACAAGAATACAATACGATGTTGAGTGTATTAAATGCCGAAGAAGTGCCTCGTAACGGCGGTTATAAATATACTGCCGATGGTCGCATAAATAACTGGACTGATGGTGATCCTGAAATTCTGGATTATGTACTATATTCTACCGCTCACTTAGCGCCAGTTTCTTCATCTGCTAAGGTTTTGGTTCCTCGCAGTATTCATGCGGATGTATTTACTAAGTATGATCTGTCTGATCACTTTCCTATTGCTGGTAACCTGACGTTTGATACTGCAGCAGGTTCTACTGAGCCAGCGCCTTTTACCGGTACTATCAATGGAAACTGGAGTAATTCTGGTGGCCGTGATCGTTCATCGAGCAATAACCCAAGCTACATTCTGACGGTTGCCGAAGGTTCTAATGTGACTATCGACTTGATGTCCAGCATCGATACCTATTTGTATGTTGAAGAAATCACAACTAACTGGCAATCGGATAATGATGATGGCGGCGACGGTTATAACTCGCGCCTAAACTTTGATACTTATTCGGGTACTGGGGTGGATTATTACAAGATCACTGCCGCGACTTATTCAAGTGGCCAGTCTGGTGGTTTTACTTTGAAAGCGAGTACGGGAATTAGTTTCGTTGCGGAAAGCGAATTTCCAGGCGTGAAGTAACTTTTGTATTCACTCTTATAATCACTTTTATAATAACGCTTTCATTTGATACTTTATTCTTCAATCATTAAAAACGGCGTTACATAACGTGGCGCCAATGAACAATAAAGTGTCATGAAAGAGAATTGAAAAACGCTATTTGAGATGCGTTAATAGCTATGTTGATTAATGCTTGGATCCCGGTTAATCAATCTGTCTTTACACCTAATCTTTAGTATCTAGAATTTTGGTGTCTCATACGTTTTTGTTTTGCGTATTAAGGCTTGTCTTGAACCCGCAAGCCTCTTTTTATTCCTTTATTTACTTCTTAATACCTTTCATTATTTTTACTGAAAAATACTATAAACGTCGACTAAAGCGTGTTCGATATTCTGTGGGTGTTACTCCCGTTTTCTTTTTAAATAAACGTCGGAAAGAACTGGCGTCTTCATAGCCTATTTTGTTCATTACGGTATCGACGTTGAAATCACTTTCTTCTAGCATTTTTCTAGCTCGTTCAATACGAACCGATTGCAGATACGTATTGGGTGGCATGTCTAAGGCTTTATTAAAGCGGCGAATGAGCGTTCGTTGAGAGACGTTATACTGTTCTGCCAAAACGTCGATGCTTAACGAAACCGTACAGTCCTGCTCAATTTGAGCTTGAATTTGGTGTACTAAATCATCCTGATGAGGTTTAGCGATTAACATCAGTGAATACGACAGCTGGCTATCGCGACGATAATCAATGACAAACGCTTTGGCTGTTTGCATGGCGGTTTCAAAATCGACGCAGCGTTCAATAATATGCAAGCCTAAATCAAACCAAGCAATGCCTCCACCCGCACAAAAAATATTGCCATCACGGGTTATCAGTTGTTCGGCCTGTATCTTAACGAGCGGGAAACGCTGCTTAAATTCAGCTTCAAAACCCCAGTGGGTCGTCGCTGACTTGCCATCTAAAATACCGGCTTCTGCTAAAAAGAAATTTCCTGTGCAATTTCCGGCGATGGTCCAGCCTGCGATGTGTGCTTTACGTAATAATTGGATTAATTCAGGGTTGTTGTCGAGTGCTTGCTGAATCGGTCCGCCGATAGTGGGAACAATTAATATATTGGATTCTGCAGCCGTTGTGGAGACATTAGAGCTCAAGGCATTTTCTAAATCGGTGAAACTATAATGGGCCGTAAGTTGTAAGCCGTTTATACATTGAACGTTATTCCCTTGCGCACTGGCGAGGCGAACATTAAATGCCACTGCCGTCTCTTGCTGCTGAATACGATTCCAGGTAACACCGGCTAAGGCAAAAAGATCAACGACGCCGGTAATGGCGGATGCGAGAGCATGATCAAACCCTAGGACGTATATGTTTATCATTATTGGTGCTTACCGTGAGTAGTGATGTTTGCCGTGGCTAGTGTTCGAAATTTGTTGAGGGTGGCACTATTGACCCTAAATGTGTCTATATTGACAATTCAAAGTTATCTTGGCAAGTCGGATACTAGAACCTAGATTTACTTTTAAGGTGATTATTGTGTCGAACTTAATTAATGCGAAAGATTTAGAATTTTTATTGTATGACGTTTTTCAAGCACAGCAGCTGACTGAACTGCCTTTTTATCAAGACCATGATAAGGGAACCTTCGATGGCGTTATCGCCACTGCAGAAAAAATTGCCACCGAATATTTTTTACCCCATAACGCCAAAGCCGATGCCAATGAGCCTCAGTTTGATGGCAAAACCGTGACGACCATCGATGAAGTCAAGGTTGCTTGGCAGCACTATTCACAATCAGGCTTATTAGCCGCCCGTCATAGCTATGATGATGGTGGTATGCAATTACCTGCCATTATTAATACGGCCTGTGTGAGCTATTTTATGTCGGCCAATCCGTCGACATCAGGCTATCCATTTTTAACCAGTGCTGCGGCGAATCTCATTAATGCTTTTGCAGCACCCGAACACAAACAGCGTTATTTGCCGCCTATGTTTGATGGCCGTTTCTCCGGCACGATGGCGATGACGGAACCCGATGTCGGTTCTTCTTTAGGGGATTTAACCACTAAGGCCGTGCCGCAAGACGATGGCAGTTATCGAGTCAAAGGCCAGAAGATGTTTATTTCTGGCGGTGATCAGGACATCACAGAAAACATTGTTCATCTGGTTCTGGCTAGAATCGAAGGCGCACCTAAAGGGGCGAAGGGCATTTCATTATTCATCGTGCCGAAGATATTAACGGCAGAAGACGGCACATTAGGTGAAGCTAAC
>Ga0209396_1001251_pt1 | contig 28616 bp, 21 predicted proteins | sample GOMGulsemesocosm_6_FD_184638 | JGI IMG/M metagenome (GOLD analysis project Ga0209396, IMG submission 184638) | Methane-oxidizing microbial communities from mesocosms in the Gulf of Mexico - GOM8C Gulf of Mexico (SPAdes) (version 2) | ecosystem: Environmental > Aquatic > Marine > Cold seeps... | reverse complement strand
AAACAATTACAAAGTTAATTGCAATATTATCACTAACGTTCACTTCTATTGCGTTCGCCAAACCGACTATTGAATTATACAAATCACCATCATGTGGTTGCTGCGTTGAGTGGGCTGATATAATGGAAGACAAAGGCTATAAAGTGAATGTACATCATAAACGTGATTGGAGTTCTGTTAAGAAGAAATTCGGTATGCCTAATCAGTTAAACTCTTGCCACACGGCGGTTGTTGATGGTTATATGGTTGAAGGACATGTTCCAGAAAAAGACATAGCGCGTTTACTTAGTGAACGCCCGACAGATATATCAGGTCTTACTGCACCTGGTATGCCGCAGCACTCTCCAGGCATGGCTGCTCCAGGTCAAAGATACAAAGATTTTAACGTTATTGCTTTTGATGAAAATGGAAATCTGAGTTTATATTCGAAGTATTAAGATAATAACGAGATAGGGCAGCGAGTGTTGCCCTATCTACCTTCCATAAGCATAAGCACAATAAATCAGGACACGTTGAAGCATGAGCGGATATATCATTTATCATTATAATATTACCGATAAAGAACGAATCAATGAGCTTGGGCCACTATCCTTACCGATTGTAGAAAAATACAGTGGCGAGTTGGTTATTGCTTCCTCGGTAACATGTCTCGAAGGCTCGCCGTACTCGCATATGGTGGTATATAAATTTGCTAGCACGGAAAAGGCGCAGGCCTTCTATGAGTCGGAAGAAAGCAGGGAGCTATCCAAGTTAAGGAATGAGGTCACTGAAGGTTTCGTTGTAATTGTCCCGCAATACGGTCATGACTAGCGCTACTTCGCTTTGTTTGATATTTTAGTTATTAAAAATCAGCTATTTTTGTTAGCTGTCTTCGTATAGAATCTGCCATACAATATTACTGATTAAAACTTTCTAAAATTGGCAAGTCGAAAACAGTAACGATACCTTCTTATTTCTTTCTAAAATGACATAAAACAAATGAATGATAAAACGATAGCAACTCACAACGGTAAGTTTCATGCAGATGATGTTTTCAGTATCGCTGCACTTAAAAACATTTTTCCTGCTTTTAAACTCGTGCGCACACGTGATTTAGAGATTATTGGCGAAGCTGATATTGTGATCGATGTAGGCGGTGAATATGATCCTGATACAGGTCGTTTTGATCACCACCAACGTGGTGGCGCGGGTGAGCGCGAAAATGGTATTCCTTATTCATCATTTGGTTTAATTTGGCAGAAATACGGCTTAGAGATATGCCAAGGTAACCAAGAAATCGCAGATGCAGTGGATGCTGGTTTAGTGTCTACGATTGACGCGGTTGATTGTGGTTATGTTGAAGGTGTTGCTCAAGGTATTAGCCTTAGCCAAACTATTTCAATGTTTAACCCTACTTGGGAAGAGGACAGCGACTTAGATGCATGTTTTGATGAAGCTGTTGTCTTTGCATCGCGTATTTTAACACGCTTCATTGCATCTGCGACTGGTGGTATTAATGCCAAAGATATCGTCGCTAAAGCAATTGATAATGCCGATGATCCAAGAGTGATAGTGTTAGAGCAATATACGCCGTGGAAAACAACGGTGCTAAATCTAGCGACAGAAGCTTTATTTATGGTTTATCCATCTCAGTCTGGTAAATGGATCATTCAAGCTGTACCTGTTGAACTTGGTTCATTCGAAGACAGAAAATCATTGCCTAAAGCATGGGCTGGCTTGTCAGATCAAGCGTTTAAAGACGAAACGGGTCTTGATGATGCAATGTTCTGCCATAATGGTTTATTTATTGCGGGTGCAGCATCGTTTGAAAGCACGATGAAAATGGCCTCTATGGCACTTCAAGCCTAGCGATTCTGTTACGCGATTAATGCCCACAAAGCAGTCTTAAACAGGCTGCTTTTTTATTGTTACCGCCTTCCTATAGCTCGTATCTACACACCCAATATCGCAGTTTATATCGAAATTATATCCAAGCCAGTTTGAAGATAAATGTTTGCTGCGCTTATCCTTGAGTAATAAATATCGATAAAAACACAAATAATTGTCATGTTTTTTGTTTTCTAGCCGATGATATATTTTACTATATTGTCTATTAAGAGGTTTTATGAGCTCAGAACTTAAAATTACATTTACAGATAAACTCGTAATGAGATTATCACTATTCAACAAAATGTATTTACCTGCTTATATAGCAACAATTTCAACGATTATTTTTTTATCATTCTATGCGTCAGTGACGGAGATTTTAGTAAATAATAATATCGTAATTCCAAGCCATTTAGAGTTTAGCAACGTTGCAATGCTTGCTGTCATGTTCCTTTTTGCTTGTTATTTTTTTGCTTATGCAGTGAAAGCCAATATTTTACCGTTACTAAAGCACATTGAAAATGTAATGAACAATATCGATCAAGGTAATATTAATTCACGTATCGGTTTGAGTGGCAAAGACGAATTTGGTCGCATAGGTTCCGCTATTGATAAGACACTTAATAGTTTGTTTGACATGGTCACAACGGTAACTAATACCGTGAATGAACTGAGTAGCAATACCCGTAATATCTCTTCGACCGTTGCAACTAATGAAAGTTTGATCCAAAAACAACACAGCGAAGTGCAAGAATGTAATAGTGCAATGGAATCGATGAGTCATGCCATTTCACAAGTATCTGACAACGCAGAGAATGTAAAAGGCATCGCTGATACAGCGCAAAACTCTGTGAGTGAAATGAATGAAAACATATCCGATTTAGTTGATAACTTTGGCTCCCTAACAAAGGACATACAACAATCGAGTGAAGCCGGTACTAACTTAAAAACAACGTCAGATAAGGTGAAACAGGTGCTTGATGTGATAACTGGCATCTCGGAACAAACTAATCTGCTCGCGTTAAATGCGGCAATTGAAGCTGCTCGTGCAGGGGAGTCTGGTCGAGGGTTCGCAGTGGTTGCTGATGAGGTTCGTGAACTTTCCAAGCGTACTCAGCAGGCGACAATCGAAATTAATCAAATGATTGAAAACCTAGATCAAACATCGAATGAATTAATAAAAAGTGTTGAATCAAACATTTCCAGTACAGGAGAGATGCTAAAGGATGCTGAGAATATAAAATTCAATATGAATAATATTTCTGGTTATTTTCAAGATTTGTCAGTAAAAACCAATGAGATCTCAACTGCGGCTATATCTCAAGTTGGTGTTTCACAACAATTGACCACAAGTTTAGGTATATTCAGCGAATCTTCAGAACAATCATTAACAAGCTTAACAGTGCTGAATAAAGATAAAGAATCTTTAATTTCAGTATCTGTTCAACTCGATCACTGTTTAGCAAATTATAAAGATTAATTACGGTAAATAAAATCTAGGTTAATAAATCGTAACATGTCACGATACTCTCTTTAACAGGGAGTTAGTGACATGCAGTTAAATTTTTCCGACCTTTCAGCGAATCACCGCTATCATTTGATGACACAAACCATCATTCCACGACCTATCGCCTGGGTACTCACCGACTCGGGTGATGAGAATTATAATTTAGCGCCGTTTTCTTATTTCACTGCAGTATCCAGCAAACCTGCCTTGTTAATGATCTCAGTCGGTAAAAAGCCCAACGGTGACAATAAAGATACACTCACCAATGTGCTTCAGAATAAAAAAATGGTCATCCACATTGCCGCTGAACATCAAGCTGAGATTGTTACCCAAACTGCAGCGACCTTAGCCCACGGTGAATCCGAACTTGCCAATGCCGGACTAACTACATCAGCATTTGACGGTTTTCCTCTGCCGCGACTAACACAATGCGACATAGCGTATGGATGCGAGCTTTATGAGATTAAAGAACTCGGTGATGTGCCGCAAACGCTTATCTTTGTTGAAATTAAACAACTTTACATCAATGACACAGTAGTCAGCCAAGATGCTAAAGAGCGATTGAATATTGCCGCAGATAAAGTCAAACCTCTCGCGCGGTTAGGAGGAGGGGAGTACGCCTCAATTACAGCCCCGTTTAGTATCCAGCGGCCGGAGTAATTCACTTTATCGGTAGGAATATTAATGCATTTTACCATTGAACGCGATAAGCGAACCGCTTAGGTTGGTTTTTGTTGGCTGAGTCAGTTCTATCATTAACTCGGCCATCTCTGCTGGGTCAACCCAAGTCGAATGGTCTGCATCTGGCATTGCATCACGGTTAACTTGGGTATTAACAATTGTTGTCCATAATGCGATTAATTATTGATGATTATTGATGATTATTGATGATTATTGATGATTATTTGAGCGGCAACTGTGCGGTGTTAAATAATTGCGGTGAAAGTTGTGTAAATATTTGTAAAGATCATTTTTGATTGTTACGATATTGATCTTCTTGTGGACTGTATATTTTTATTCTACGTCCAAAAGGTATTTAGTTGATACTTTAAAAGGCTCAATGATTAGCTAATAAAGGTCGATGAATAGACTGGGATAAAATTGTGAGTAACAATCAAAGAATAGCATGCAGAAAAACAGTGCCACTGACCTTGTTGTCTTGCGTTTTTACCGTGATGCAAATGATTGCTTTTAGTACTGTTGCTGAAGAGCTATCTGCATTTAATGCTTGGAAAAATCAACAGCAACAGCAGTTCGCTGATTATCAAACAACGCAGCAGCGTCAATTTGTGTCGTTTCTAAAAACGGAATGGGGCTTAAAGGAGCAAGAGTCTGCGGTGATCCGTGATCCAGTTCCGAAACCTGTTGTCATCCCCACATTGCCAAAAGACCAACAACCGATTGCGCCACAGTTAACAATGCAACCAATGCCTTTTGAGCCAGCTACGCCTAAGCAAGCTCCGCAGTTGCCAACACCGAGTTTAGCTAATATTGTTAATATCGATTTTTATGGGCACCAGTTTACTTTGCCTCAATTAACATCATTACCTCAGGTCCCGAAAAACGTCGATAGTAAAAGTTTGGCGGATGCTTGGTTAGATACTTCACAGCATATCACCACATTATCGCAGCAGATAGAGCAAGTAAGCCAACAATTAATGTTATCTGATTGGGCTATTTATCAGCTATATCAACATTATGCTAAGGCGATTAAGTTAGATAAAAATCAAGAAGTTATTTTAATTTGGGCGGGGATTACGGCGCTTGGTTTCGATATGCGTATCGCTTATGACAATCAAGGTTTGTATTTACTTATGCCCGCATTGCAGCCTTTGTATGAAGTGAAGTTTGTACGACTAGCAGAACAACGATTTTATTTCATTGATCAAAAGCCTGCGGGCGCTATAAAAATTTATAACAATAGTGTATTTGATAAATCGTTTGATTTTAGTTTTGCTCGAACGATGCTCGCTGCTGAGTCCAGTTTAGCGCTTCAACAGCGAACATTAACTGACGAATATACTGGGATTGCGATAGAACTGACCGTAAATCAACATTTGGCACAATATTACCTGAACCATCCACAGGTTGATTTGGCATGGTATTTTCAGACGCAACTTGATAGTCAGACAGAGCAACAGATTTTAACTCAATTTAAGCACATTTTAGCTGGACTTGAACAACAAGAGAAAGTTGAAGTGTTATTAAGTTTTGTCCAGCATGCGTTTGAATATGAACTCGATAAAGATCAATGGGGACGAGAGTATTACGCGGCGCCTCAACATACGCTGGGATTAACAGCGGTAGATTGTGAAGATAGATCATTCTTATTTTCTTGGTTAGTGAATAACTTATTAGAAATAGAAACGGTTGGTTTGTTATTTCCTGGCCATGTCGCCGTCGCAGTTAGACTTGATGATGCCGAGTTGGATGGCACATTTTATCGCATTAATGACGGCAAGTTTTATATTGCGGACCCCACTTATATTGGTGCAAGCATTGGTCGTGTAATGCCAGATTATGCAAACGTAAAACCTAATTTAATCGATATGTAACCTAATTTAATTAATATAAATAAAATTGTGTAAACAAGGAGAGAATAATATGAGTTTAATGAAAAAAGTAGCTATTGCAGGTTTTGTTGTTTTGTTAGCTGCGTGTGCGAGTGATGACAAGATCACGCTTGAAACGCCCCAAGACGTTGGTGTTTGTCAGTTCGATAATGGTGCTCCAGGTGCAGCGATGTGGATCTGTGATTACCCCGTTGAAGGCTACGCCGTTACGGCGGTAGGTCGCAGAGAAAAATCAAGCGCTGGAATGAGCTTTATGCGTAAGCAAGCGGCACTTGATGGACGTTCGGCAATGGCTGAATCTATGCGCTCTGCACTTAAATCTAAAATGGACGATTTTGCTGGCGCAACAGGTGCTTCGGCCGCTGAAACTGTGGATAAAGTCAGTAATACTATGCGGGAATCATTAACGTCTGAAACCTTAGAAAGTACCAATATTATCCGTTCTGCTATCGGTCCTGAAGGTGAAATTTATTTACTTATCGCAATGGATAAAGCTGCAACTGCTCGTACAGTACAAAAGGCCATCAACAATAGCATGAACAACGAACAGGCTGCTTGGCAACAATTTAGAAAAGAAAGTGAATTCAAACAATTTAAAGAAGACCTAAAAGCGGAATTTGGCAGTGAAATAAACTAATCAAATTATCGACTAATTAATAATATGATTAGTCGGTAATTCGATAAATAAGACATTGCACTCAAGGTGTTATAGACGGAAGTATTAATGATATAAATACCTATTAACTTTTGTAGGTGGAACTTTATATCAATGGATTTTTTTTAATTGGATATATTATGCGCAAAATATTGCAAATTATCTGCTTGGTTATTATGACGCAAGGCCTTGTTAGCTGTGCGTCTATGATGGCGCTGCTTTTTGATGATCAAAAAGTTGAGCAATTCGCATTAGAAACGGAACCTGAAGCGCTGCAAGATTATTTACAGTGGTCAGTAGAAAGGTTATCTGAAACAGATGAAGATAGCCCTGATTTAGTGGCTAAACTAATGCCGATCGCAGTCGCAAAAGCGAACAGTATTAATCTTAATACGACGAATGCAAGTTTATACAGCGCATTAACCGATAGGTTAATCGAGATTGCCAAAGAGGGGGTCCAGACTTTAGATCCTGAAGAGTGGACAGAGGATGGATTTCCTTATGAATTAACCAGTGATTACTTAAGAGCAGCAGCGGCTTATAATCTTGGCCAATTAGAAGGGGATACCGTTGCATCTCAGCTACTGGTTATTTTACGTAAAGTCGATTCGCCGGGTGTCCAAACTGTCGTTATCAAATCAATGCTAGAGCGAGTGGATAGCTATAAGAAGAGCCTTGAAATCCAATCGCAAGCAGTGACCGCCTTATCCAGTGTCGATGTGGCTAATTTGCCTGACCACCCAGAGTTAAGTCAGTTGGTTTATGAATTGGAGAACGAATTAATCACGTTACCTGTGATAAACCGCGTACTTGCAAAACAAGATATTTATCAATTATCAGCACGTAACTTAAATTATATTCTGGATGTGAATGAAGGTTTATTCATTCATCATTTAAATAATCCTGACACGATTGATAAAAATGAACTAATTAAAAACTCTCGTCTTCTTAGTTCTTTAGTGTTACCAAAAAAAGCACAACTTGATGGGCTATTACCTTATTTTACCACTATTCAAAAAAGTGCACAGCGATTATTACTCCAATATGTTCCAGGTTTGTATTACTACAGTATGTATGAAAATGCGCAGTTAAGTGATTATAGCTTAGGGCAACTTGTTGCTAGCTTAGACTATTTAAACCGTTACGATGATTATGCTTTTGCCGCGAAAGGCAAATTAGTTGCTGAGGGCGATGACGGAAGGTTGTTTTTTAATCATCACCAAGTGATGAATGAAAAGGTATACCAAACCACTAAAATCAAAGCGAAAACCTTGGTATTTAAGAGTTTAGCTAAGCGTGTTGAAGCGCGTCCATATGCCTACATAGATTTTATTTATTCATTCTTGAATCTAAATTACTCAAATGATTTTGCGAGTTACTTACTGAAAGCTGTGGATGTTAAATATAAATCAGCCCAACTTGATCAGCTGCAACATTATTATGCACTGCAGTTAAGCGTAGATGAGCAAGTTTCAGTATCAAGGCGGTCAGGTTTATTAACCAAAGTGTCCAATGCTCAGCTGAGTCGCACATTGAAGTATTCAGCAGAAGAATACCGTGTTTATGCAGATAAAGTGATGCCGGTGTATGTAGCAAAACAACCTAAGGCTTTATTGACCGCACTCACTAAGCATAATAGAAAAGTCGCTAAACAGGCCGGTATTTCAGTCTTGGTTGATTATTATCTTGTTGCTTTAGAGTCACAATCAGTCTCAGTGAGGTCTCGCTACTTGGTTGTGGCGGGCCAAATAATTGCGCAACGTAATGTTGATGACAGTAAAAAGGTATTTGGCAGTTTAATGGCATCGCCATTGGCTGATACAACAAGCATGTTTGAAAAATATGCGTTTGCAGATTCAAGCACAAGCTTACCTGCAGATTACCTTTATCTTGCTAATTATCTTGGGACGCATATCGTTTCGATGGACTCAAACTTATCAACCCGATACGCGAAAATTTTCAGTAACGGTATTGGTAAAGCAAAAGATGAGGATGCATCCCTGTATGCGGCGCAGCAAGCGATGGCTTTGATCACGAATAAGCAAGATGTTAAACGCGTGAAATCTGCGGTTAAGAAACGTTTTAGCAATATCAACATATAATTTGAGATAACTATTATGGATAATAAGTATCTATTAAATATAGCACTTTTGGTTGTTTCAAACAGTGCGTTTGCGTTGGACGATCCCGCGCAGGAATCATACGACTTTGCTTATAAGTCGACACATTCGATAACCAGTTATCAAATGGCGTTAACGACATTTCCACAGTTTGATGTGAGTAGTAGTAATGACGAGGTTGTTTATGACCGTCGGTTACGTCATACCAATAAAGTCAGTGTTACGCAGGCTGTGGAGACTGAAAAACAAAAACTAGCGACCTTTACACCAAGCAAAACGACTAAATGGCAGGAAAAATATTTACCACAGCCAGCGTTAAGTAAACTTAAAAGTGTGTATACCTTTCCTGTTGTAGGCAAACGTATCCCAGTGTATTACGCAGGGGACGCACAAGTACTTAATCGGGTCGTGCTGCAAGATAGTACCGGGCAGCTTTATTTTACGGCGAAGTTTGGTAGTGAAGCCAATGACAATATCCATTTTTCGAGTAATAAGTTAACGTATAGATTGACCAATTTGAATGGTGAAATGCAAGGCAATGGTTACTTGAAGTATCGGGAAAGCAACCCATTTCAAGCGGCTAAAGCTGGCTATATTGTTGAAGTTGCCCTTAATAGTAACGTCAAAAATAAGTTTGTTATCGCGCCTTCATTGCGTATAAACGGTACCTATACAGAAGATTTATCAACTAAAAAACGTAGCAATAGTGCCAATGGTTATGCTGGTGATGATGGTAGTGGTTACAGCAGCAGCTTCATTTCGTCATTTGCAGGCGCATTTGGTGGTGGCAACGGTGGTGATGGTAGTAACGGTAGTAATGGACAGCCGGGTCGTGGTGGTAAAGTTGGCAACGATGGTAAAGATGTTGGACGGGTTGAAGTCAACATGAAACCTGTAGAGTCACCTTTTTATAAGCAACAGCTAAAAAGTTATGCTCATAAATCAGAACAAGGCTCAACACATTTGTTGTTTGAACTTGATCAGAAAATAACGCTAACAGCGTTAGGCGGAGCAGGTGGTAACGGCGGTAAAGGTGGTGCTGGTGGCGATGGCGGTGACGGCGAAGCTGGCAGTGCAGGCCTAAAAGGCTCAAATGCAACGAAATATAGCAGCGGCGGAAGCGGTGGCTCTGGCGGTGATGGGGGCAACGGCGGTAATGGTGCCCGTGGCGGCAGCGGCGGTGATGGCGGTGATGGCGGCAACGGCGGCAAGGTTGTTGTTAAACTAAGCGGTTCAAGTTATTTTCAATCAGCGAGTCGACGCTATTTTTCAGCCAGTGTTAGAGGCGGTGAAGCTGGCAAAGCTGGCAAGGGTGGCAAGGGCGGAGAAGCTGGCAATGCAGGGGATGCCGGTCCTGGTGGTCCTGGTGGCAGTGCTTACAGTGGATCCGAATGCCGTACTGACGTTAATGGTCTTCAGCAGTGTACACCTATTTATCAATCGGGTGGTTCGTCTGGTTATTCAGGTAACCGTGGTCGTTCAGGCAGCTCTGCGAGTGCCGGCGGTTCTGGTTCAGGAGGCTCACGCGGTGGAACAGGCAGCGTACAGTTCGTCGGAGCTTAGTCACCCTACGACACCTAATTCAAAAATAACGCTAATGCCTGTGAAGGTGTTAGCTATCGAATTACAAGGGCTCTCTCAGTCTTATCGCACCCGGGGTGAGACTCGTGTTATTTACGATAATGTAAATTTCACTGCAAAATCTGGAGAGGTAACCTTAATCATGGGGACATCAGGCAGTGGCAAAACAACCTTGCTGCGTCAGATTGCCCTATTAGATCGGACCTCTCAGGGGGAGATTTATTATTTCGGTGAAAGTGTTGCACATAAAAATTTAGCAAAAAAAGCGAAAATAAGGTCGAAACAGCTGGGATTTATATTTCAATCTTACGCACTTATTGAAGAATTTAGTGTATTAGAAAACTGTGCTTTACCGTTACTCATGAACGGCTATAAAAAAACGGCAGCAATGGCGAAAGCGCGTGAGTATATACACAATTTCATTGCCGATATTGCAGTAAATAAACAGCCGAATGAGTTATCAGGAGGAGAGCAACAACGGGTTGCGGTGATACGCGCATTGATCCATCAACCCGGTATTATTATTGCTGATGAACCCACGGGGAATCTCGATAGTCACAATGCCAACCTCATTAAAAAGGAACTCGTCAGAATAGCAAAGCAGTTAGGCAGTGCGGTTATTATAGTGAGTCACGATGACAGTTTTATTGAGTGTAGTGATGCGTTTTATCGACTTGAGCCTTGTGTTGACCCACAAGTAAAGTCTCAGCTTGTGAAGGTAAAGTAAATGCGGGCAGGTGTTTCACTTTGGTTGGGGATGCGATTTTTTACGCGTCCATTATTGATGTACTTTAGTTTGTTTTTTGTTGTGTCTTGCTGCGTGTTTACGTTGTTTTTAACGATTGGCAGTTATGAGTATCAAGTCGATAGACGATTTGCGAGCAAGCAACCTCATCTCACCTTGAGTCAAGATAGCAGTGATAGTCAGTGGCAAACATTAATGAATACCACTGAGGGGGATAACTTAAAAGCTGTCTTATTGCAGCAAGACAATGTGCTAGCAGTGAGTGAATTTATTAAAGTCAGAAAATGGCTACATTTAAACGCAACAACACAACAAATGACCGACGTTAATTCAACGACTGCTTTTGATAAGTTTAGCGTGGGTGATGTCAGTATTATTGGCGTTGAGCGGACCATTCCGACGGTGATCCCACTTGGAGGGCTTAATTATTACAATGCAGGTATGTATAAATTTAAGATAACGAACCTTGAGTTTGTCGCTGACTGGTTAACTAATCCTGAATTGGTGATCCCAAATGCGGTATTAGATGCGAGCTTCTTTCCGCCAATTTCACAGCAAGTCGCGATTAAAAGCGTTTCTAATAGTGGCACCAGTACAGGACAAATAAAAGCATTTTTAAATGATTACAGTGATGAATCTATCTTGTACGTTGGCATAGACCGTATGCAGACTTGGCTAGCTGAGGATGATATTAAAGAGCGTGGTATCTATATTACGTTGCAAGATAGCCGGAAATTGGCTGAGACGAGAGTTATATTAACAGGCTTGTTAGCTAGCAGTAGACATGCTTGGTTGATAACGAGTTGGTTAGACGAAAAAAATAAGCAAAAAACCATCTTGTTTATTACCCAGTTTATTAGTTATAGCCTAATGGTTATTTTGGTCATGATGTTGCTGTTGATGTTGATCTTACATCAAACAAAGGTGTTGATTAATAAAGCGAAGTCACTAAAGATTTTCTTCATGACTGGCTATTTATTGATTTATCCTTTGAGTACACTGGTGGCAACGGCGAGTTTGATGGGGGTTTTGATGGCTTATTTATTTGCACATTATTGGATAACGCCGTTTATTTTAGGCTTATTTGGTTTGGTCACTGCAATATCTGGTGCATTCGCATGGTGGGTGATTTTATGTGTGGTGGTGATGGTTAATTTGGCTTCGGTATTAAGCATGCAAAATAGGCTAGTATATTAATGAAACAACTAATGAAAACATTTAAATTTAATATGGCGATATTACTGGCATTGTTGGTTGTGTTGAGTGGTTGCGAAACGGTAAAGCATCAAGACTCAGTGCCTAAAAATGTGTTTGATGATCTTGAAAATAAGGTCGTTGCCGCGCAGACAGGTAAAGCATTAAGTGCCCCTTGGGTATCGACCAGTTCAGTGCCATTACGTATTGTTGCGCCTATCTATCAAACTGAGTTTGAGAAAAAGTCACCTGCGACACAAGCTCTGAATAAAGTAGTTAGTTTTATTAGTCAGCAACCGCAGCAGTTAGACGCGATGACTGGTTTGCCTATTTCTACCCAATTTTCATCCATGACTGTTAGCAAGTTCAGCTTAGGCGAAGACGAATTTAGCTATGTTCCGGCTATTTTTAATGTCGGTTATGGTGATGAATCAGCGCTAAATGCTGTTTTTAATGTCGCACTCATGACCCAGAATTCAGCCGAAATTGGTTTTTATATTGATAGCCAAGCTTGGCAAGCAGATATTGTAAAATTACAAGGTTATAAAACCATAAAAACAGCAGGCAAACAACGCAATAGTGTTTGGTTTAATTATCAACTTGACTTGGCAGGCAGTGATCATAAAACCAAAATTGATGGTCTATTAAAAATGACCGCTTATGCAATCGCTGCGGATATACGCCAATTTGCCAGTATTAATCGTGATGCTGTGATGAAGTTTAATAATCAGAACTATGTGGTCCAACGCCCTAATGGTGATACTTTTGCTTACGTATATCAGGACAGAATTAAAGCTGTTGAAGAACTGGTAAATGCTAAGATTGATGCTTTAGACAAGGAACGGGTACTTAATAATACGAGTAACGCCCGCAGTATTCATGTTGATGATAGTGGTAGCTATATCACGGTGAATACCTTGGATAACTTCATCAGTAAAGTTGAGCTATTGTCGTTGAATAATGCCAGTCAACGCACATTAGTATGGGAGAGTAAGCAATGGGATGAATATGCGAAACAGGCATTTTATACTCCTAAGTTACATAAAATGGTCCTACTTTCAGATAAGCAGCTTACCGTACACGATTTAAAAACTAAGCAGGTTGAGTTTGAATTGGCGAGTGAACTAATCAGCAGTGTCAGTTTTGATGAAGCCTCGTCTTTATTTTATTTCATTAAAGCCGATACGGGCTTTGTGCTGGATGTCAGCACTAATCAAGTGAAGCCACTCACCGCCCTTGGTCAGCTTCAAACACTTGCCGTAACACCAGGTAGTAAGGGCTTGTACGCCTTGTCTAGTGATAACGTGTTACGTTATTTTGACTCTGAAAATATGCGTTTAAACAAAGTGTTGAGCGGTGTGACTATGGAGGGGATGCGTACTTGTGGTGTAGGCAGACAGTTGCTCTATTGGCAGGGGACGCAAGCATTTATTATCGATAGGCTCACCAGAAAACAGCACGAGGTAACTGCGTTGTCCAATTTTGGTGACGGGATCAATGCTGGCCATTGTGCGACTACAGAGGCGAAATTTGCCTTAATGTCATCGACTGGTGAGATACGTCAGTTTAATCTCACAACTCGTGAACAATTAACTACACTGCTAGGTGATTACGATGCCTATGATAAGTTAAATGCAGGTTATCAACTGAATTATTTACCGAACAATGAATATATTTATGGCGGTAAAGCAGACTTGAGTATTCATAAAAGCACCACTATCGCGGAAATAAAACAAGATTATGATAAACAACTTAGTCGCGTCAATACAGCCCGTTCATGGTTAGATAAATCCTCCGTTAATCAAGTTATTTTCGCAGAGCCGCTCGCGCAGCGTGAACTCAAATTATACAAAACCTTGTTTGCAGTAGAGATTAAAACGGAAACGCAACGCACGGCTATGCTTAATTTTCTAAATGAAGAACAAGCTGATCCGCTGCTTGCAGCCAATAAACCGAGCTTATTTAACCGGCTGAGCGGTGGCATTAGTGTTGATTCAGTTGATAATGTTTTACTGGTTAAGCAGATGGCAATTGATGATATCTCTTTGTATACAACTTCGATTCCGAATTGGGACCACCTTGGGTTTAAAGTCAGTACCGTTTACTTAGGGAGTGAAGGTTTTGAAGCTAAGGTTTATCGTCGTTTAAATAATTCGCAACTCTCAGGTGATATCGAAAATATTGCCTTGCCAGCCGATACCGACATGTTGGTTACCACGCTTTCTAATGGCAACGTCCGCTTAGAATCCCTTTCTGCTGCTTTTGATTTTGAAGACATTTTTAAAGCCCATGAAAATAAAGTTACAGCTGCAGATATCAGTCCAGATAAACGTTTTTTAGCTACAGCTGGCAGTGATGGACTGATCAAAATTTGGTTGCTAACAATCCCTGAACAAGAGCATGGCTGGGTCACATTAGACAAAGCGCTAAAAGGTTACGCAAGTAATGTCAGACATTTAGAGTTTATTGGTGATAATTTACTGCTATCAAGTGGTAGTGATCAGACGATTAAGGTATGGGATATTACCAGCGGACGAATCGCTAAAAATGAAATGTTAGGGCATACGGATAAGATCCGATTTGCAAAATATAACGACTCTTTACAACAGATTGTCTCTGCGAGCGATGACGGTTCTGTGCGTATCTGGGATGTAAATGAAGCAGAACAGGTTCGCTCTTTTAAGGGCACAAAACAGGACTTTGTCGTAAGCTACGATCAAAACTCAAACATGGTTGCTTATAGTAAAAACAATAAGGTATTAGTGAAGAATGTTGTTAATGGTAATACCCTTGGTCGTATTGTATATACTCGTGCACCTGTCGCTGTAGAGTTAGGCTTCTCGGGTGATATTTGTTATTTAATCTACCCAGAAAAAATAGCGGTATATCGGGTTGCTTCTGGTCAGCTTGTTAGTACTATCCCCATGACAAATATTAAAGATATTAAGCAAGTATTAACCAATCGCAGTTATCAAGACCTTTTTATTATGACGCAAGATGATATCGCCGTTATTAACACAGGACGTTATGCATTATACGGAGGTACACAGAATGAATAAATTGACTCATCGTCTGGCCGGCATGCTTTGTCATTCACTATTAATGTTGAGGCATAAGCAAATATTAGCTAGCCATCGGCAATTTGGACTTCGCACATTGACAAGTGTGTTGTTATTGATGAGCGCTTCTGTCTACGCTACACCTGACATTCAGGTCCCTGCTGCTGACAAGCCCGCCTGGACTCTACCTAACTACAGTAGTATTACGGGACTTGATTTTATCGGGTTGTCGCAACTCTGGGTAGCGAGATTGCCACAGGCTGACCAACAGTCGGTAGCCGAAGCATGTACAGATGGTCTTGGAAAAGTTTCAGAATACTTTAGTGTGAAAATCGCGTCTACAAGTAGCGCTTCACAAGTGGTGGTTAACGAGCAATTCCAAGGGCAGTTTTCGGTAAACACTGAAAAATTCAGTACGGTGAACTTGTCTGGGATCCACATGAGTGAATCTTATTCAGAGGTAGTTGATGCAGGCGAATATATTCAATCTTATTGTTTGTATCGCTTAACTCGACAGCAAGTGAGTAAAGTCCAGCAACAACTTGAAGCTGAACAGCAAGAAATACAACTACTTATTGCTGCGGTGGGCAAGGCTTTGCTCGGACAAAATATGACCCAAGCAAAAATTAAATTAGCACTATTGAAAGGGAAACAAAATGTATCAAGCGAGTTAAAAACTGAACTGACGGCATTAGTGGAGGAGTTATCCGCTAGTACCATAAGTGTTGAGTTGTTATTTAGCCAACAAGAGTTTGCTGCGAATGATATCGTTGGCGTGCAACTGCAAAGTAACCAAAATTTGTATATTTATAAGTTTATTGATGATGGGCGTTTCTTTCACATGCTGTTGCCATCACCCACCTATGGCTTTAACTTAATTAGAAAAGATCAGTCTGCTACTTTCCCTACTCCGAAGCAGAAACAGCGGGGCAGCTTTTATAAATTGCCAAGGTTAAGCCAGCTAAATGCAGCTCCTACGCTCTATGTTGTGGCTTCTAAAAAGCGCTTACTAACACCATTTGCTCAGTCTTCCTTTAATCGTTATGTGATCAATGACAAGCCCGCGTTTAATACTTTCATCGATGTTTGTAAGTTGGATAAGTCATGTGTGGTCTTAGAGCGCGAAGTTGCTTTAGCAAGTAATGATATTCCACTGGACATTCAGCACTTTGCACTACAGGTTAATCAGACGGAACAACCAAATTTAGCGCGGGTACTTAAGGCTAATTTACTCGAACAAGGTTTTTCTTTTAATGAGCAAGGTTTCGATTTGATCGTGAATCTTGAATACAAAAAAATATTTTCGAAGAAGTTAGATGCAGATATGTTCGTTGGGGAGTTAGTCGTGTTATCACAGCATCCCCAGCAACAAAAACAAGTATTGAAATTACGCCATAGCGGTATTTATGATCAAAATAGGCTGGAAAGCTATCTTGAATCGATGCTGCGCTCGGCATCGGTTAAATTATTGCAACAAGTGGAGAAAAAACAAGGTGACATCTAGGTTGGTGATGCTGTTGTTTTTATGGACGTCTGCGCTTAACGCTACGCCTTACGTAGATTGGGTGGTCATTGATACCAAAAATAAGACTTGGCCAGTGTTGTTACCACCAAGTTTAGCGTTAGGTGATGAATTTGAGTTTGCTCCCGCCACAGCGGCTGTACCGGCAAGTTTTTCGATCATGCGTACAGAAGTCAGTTGTGCCCAGGTACTCGCAAGTTCAATACTTGACCCAATTCGTTTACAACAGTTAACCGATACCTGTGAGTTTGCTGAGCAAGAACCTGTTACAGGTGTGAGCTTTAAAGAAGCAACGCGTTTTTGTCGAGAGCTGGGTGGTGAATTACCCACTGAAGCTGAGTGGGTGTTTGCGGCGAGTTTAGCGGGTAATGCTTGGTTGACGGATTACCAAATTATAAATACCAATACTGAAGTCGATGTTGAATCCGTATACACTTTTACGGGTTATAAACAGCCCAGTTATGATACAGAACGTAGTCCACAACAATTGCATGGCATACTGGCAAGTGTCTGGGAAATAACCCAAACACCTTGGCCAGAACAGTATGATGTGGCTGTGATGAAAGGGGGGGCGTTTGATTTGTCAGTGAAACCTGAATTATTGCATCCTTATTATCGAGCGGCATTTAATCATCATGATATATTTAATAAAAACATTGGCTTTCGTTGTGTGCGATAGTCAGTATTATTCGCAATTGTATTCGGTTGCGTACTAATGAGGAGAGAAATATGCAACGATTTGCAACACGATGCTTAACAGCTGTAGTCGGCATGGCATTGTTCATTGGTGCTGGGGGAGTATCATCGAGCCAGGCAACTGAAATGACGCTGGTGAATGCTAACCTAAGTACGAATATAAATGCGTATACAAGTGTGCAATACAAGCTGCAGAACACCCAATCTCGGCAGCTAAGTTTTGCTGGTAAGGGGGGAGGGGCTGCACAATTAGTTATTTCCCAGCGAGGCAACCAATGGCAGCTTGAGCGTAGCTCGCCGACTTTCCGTGCTTTGTTTCAACCTGTTCAACAGAAAGGTAATTTTGGGCAGATAAAAGGGCAGTTTTTTCATCAAGATGGTCAAAATGAGATCGATGCTTTAAATGAAGATGTTGCCGAGCTAACTACAGCATTACAAACATTACAACAGGAAATCAGCGTAGAAACAGACGCGGACGACAAAATGGAACAGATGGATGAACTGGCGACGATAAGCAGTGAAAAGAACCGGCTACAGCGCCAGGTTACTACGCTAGTAAACCGGAAGGTGCAGCTATCCACTTACCCTGTTTATGACCTTTCGCAAGTATTCACCCATCAATATCAAGGCGATTTTTTCTTGGTCGAAGGTGATATGTTATTATTGGTGAATACGGCAATACGTAAGCTGAGTTATCGTGACCCCCTCAGTAAGCAAATTGTGATGGCTACTGAGCTTCGTTATGATGTTGTTGCTGAAGCTAACGTCAAGACTAATAAAATCAGTCATAACAAACCAAAAAATAAATTAACCCTTATTCGTTATCAAGATACGTTATTGGCCCTCAATTATGCTAAACAGCAGTTGCTGCTAACACGTTTGGAAGATGCCGGGTTAACAGCGTTTGCCCGGATGATAGCCACTTTGCCACTAGAGCCAAGTAAGTTTGAGGTGAAAGGTGAGCAGTTGAAAACCCAATACGTTTGGTCAGAAAAAGGCAATCATAAAACCCTAGACGTTTTTTATAAAGAAACGGGTAAGCGCAAAAACTTGATCCAAGTGACCGCGTCTGCAGAAACCAATGTGTTTGATCCTAAAGTACAATCCAAGGCTTTGGAGAAACACATTGGGGTGTTGCTGGTGAAAGGTGAACGGTTAATTGAGGTGAAAAAAGTACAAACCATTAATGGCAAAAAAGATACCACTTGGAGCCAAGACATTCGAAGTGGCATTATTCAACTTGGCGCTGAGAAAATCTTTGTTTCCAAGGCGGAGTACTATGGTTATGAAGGCCTCTGGTACCTTGCGTCTTGGATGAGTACCAACAGCATTACAGAGAAAAAAATATTTTTGATTAATGGTACTGAGCCCATTTCTTTAACGGCAACCTTAACCAATGCGGGTTTGGTTGACATCACCAAGTCAGGAAAATCATTATATCAATTTAGTGTGGATAAAAATGGTTTTGTCACTCGTTTATATTTTTCACCGCTAGAGCAAGAGTTAAGACTGATAAGCAAAGAAACAACCACAACTAAAGCTAATAGAGTAAAAGTTGCACGTTACATGGAATTAAATAGGGTAGTGTTATTATGATGAAAATAGGGGGGGTGATATTCGCGGTTACCTTACTATCTGCTTGCGCAACTACAGACGATAAATCGTCCGTATATGTACCGAACACGAACACATTTGATGACAGTTTGTATACAGATCTGTTCACCGAAGAGCAAAATGTTGTCGATTATGAAGCGTATTTTTGGGATTCGAAAGGCCAACGCTTTCTTGCATCTAATAGTTCTTATTCTAAGTTAGACACAGCAATACAGCGTTTAATTGAACAAGCATTAGGACAAGCAATTAATCGGATCGAAAATAGCTATAATGGCTTAGCTATTGCTTTGCAAGTCAGTGGTGGCGGCAATTATCGCGATGATGTGCTGACAGCCGCAGAGCAGTATATTATTGGTAATCCGACGTTAACTTTACGTGCTCAAGAAGCTGATGTAGAACAAGTATTGGGTAAAATATTAAAGCAAGAGTTGGACCCTTTCTATGCAGCTTCAGATACGAAAATGGATCAATCAGCTCAGATATCTGATTTAGTACTGTATATTTTAGCTAGTGAAAATGGCAGTTTACTTGATGTTAAAATCAGTGCGCTGAGTAAATCAGGCAGTGTGCTTGGGGTAGCTAAATCGACAATACCATTACGCGGCCAAACACATCAAGTTAATCGATTTTCTTATGTTAAGGTGCCGTTTAGTGATGGTTCTGGTAGTGGTCGTGAATTTCAATTACTCAGTTATCCAGTAAGTGTTAATGACATGTTTGGTGCCGGTTCATCTTCACTTGCGGTGACTAATGTGAGTTTAGAGCAGGCCAATAATTATTGTGACCAAAACAACTTACGCTTAACGTCACCGTATGTATTTGAGTTTGCACGCCGTAATCAACAGTTAAATCGTCCCTCTGGCAATGTTCAAGAAGAGATAATTGCTGCGATTGATTATGAAGATATCGACGAACCCTTCTATCGTGAAGAAGATAGACTCGAGCTGGAAGATGACGACATGGCTAACACATTTTTAGTATTCAATTGGAATACCGAGCGTTATACCATAGTCGCAAATAGTTACAGTTCACGGAATATGACTTTTCGCTGTTTTAAACAATAGCTAATAACTCAAACAGAGTGAGGAAGGTTGAGTTTAACCTCTTCTTTCTTCAATTTGTATTGCATAGCAAGGAGCGTTGTTTATGCGCATAAAAATTAAGACCAGTGTGGTTGGCATGCTACTGATTTTCTCACAACCTGTGTTTGCTGCAAATAATGTGGCGATTGCTGAATTTGTAAATAATATCCGTGGTTCGTTTAATATGCTTGTGGCTAAGGAGTTTGTCCCTGGTTCAAAGAAATTAATCAAAACCCGAAGAATGATCAAGAAAGGTTATAACAATGAGATCCGCAATATGCAGATCTTGTTATCTGGTTTAGATTTAATCGCTAATATCCGGACTGCAGATCCACGTCGGTTACCCCAATTTGCTCAGCAAGAACAAGAGATTGAAAAAATTATCGATTCAGTGGTAATAACATTAACCAGTATTATTCAAAGCCGTATCGATGCAAGTAGTCAGCTTGCGATAGGCGCACCTTCGAGTGAAGGTAGCAGTGCTATTGAAACAGAGGAAGTGGCATTTGATGAAGATGATATTGGTTCAGATATTGATATTGATGATACCTTAATTGAAATATCTGATGAAACCATCGTGATTGATAACAAACGTTTAAATCTTGATGATGTTGCCACACAAGCTTACTTTGATATAGCGTTCCAATATATTCCTGTGTATGCGGGTAAAGAGGTAGTTTGGTATGCCGGTAACGCAGAAGAACAAATAAAATTGGGTAAAAATATGTCGCTGAAACATGTTTTTATTCCTTATTCACGTCAAGGTATTGTGGAGTTATATCCTTTGCATTCAATTTTTGCCACTACCTTTATGCCAGATCGTAAAGGTGTGATGCATGTGATGCGAATGTATATTATTTTAATAGTGAATGAAGCTGAGCATGGTACCGCGCGCGTGGCGATGCGTGAAATTCCATTGTTCCGCTGGGACCGTAACCCGTACTTTATCGCGGCGGCGACGGGCACAGTATTGAAGAAAATATTTACCAGTACATTAGGACAAAAAGTCGATACTTTTTGATCTGATAAACGAAGAAGGGAAGGCGTTTGCAGCAAAATTTTATAGTGATCTTAACATTGTTAATGCGCGGGCAAACGCGGTTAATTAAAGCCAGCTTGCTGGCGTTGCCGATCATCTTATTAACGGTTTTTTTTAGTGTGTTTATCTCTCAGGATCTGCTGTCATCATTTGAACGGCATATGGAAAGGAGTTTTTTTGGGGTGTTTGGTGGCCTACAGGTATCGTCAACCCCCGATTTTTTAGCGCGTTTGCATGATGATCCAGCCTTAGCAAAGTTAGATCGTTCATACCGATTAAGTAGTAAGCATGTACTGCTATTTCAAGGGCATTCCCGCAATGTCTTGAAAGGGGTGGATGTGATTGCCTATGATGCCGATTATTTACAGACAAAATTTGACTCCTCTGTTGATTCACCAGTAGTCTCAACGCCTACATCCTCAAGTTCAACTGGCGCAAATGTTCTAGATGTTTCCTTGTTTCGCACCTTGTATCTAAGCTCGGTGGTTTATAATCAGCTTGGTGGCAAGGATAATGCGGTACTGGCTATTTTTAATCCCGCAGATGAACGTAAGGTTGAATTTGATAAGGTAGAAATTGTTGATTTTGGTTTTTTAGGTTCTCAGCCTGTTGTTGTTATGTCTTTAGCGGACATGCAAACGTTAACCAAAGCGGACATTGAGTTTAACCAAGTTGAATTTAGTCACGTTTCTAAAGCCGATATTGATAATATTACCCAATTGTCTGCACAATTAATGTTGGCTAAAGTAGCGAGAAACTACGTCATTATTAACCCACAAACGCTGACGCATGAAGCGCGCGGGGTATTCGGTATCGTGACAGTATTTAAAAATGTGCTGGTGGGCTTTCTTCTCTGTGTCAGTATCGCTATTTTATGGCTGGCATTAAAATTACTGTTGGCGTCAAAACGAACATCTCTGCAAATTATTGAATGTATAGGGATAAATCGTACTGAAATAGCGGCGACGATCGTATTTTTAATTATAGTTGTTAGCTTTGTTACCTTGCTGCTTGGCCAACAACTGTCAATTATGCTCGCCAACCAGCTTAAGTTGATGATGGGAATCCCGCTTTATTGAACTGAGCCAAGGGTGAAGTGGTAGAGTGACTTAATATTAAGACATTATGTATACAAAGATAAGAGCTAGGATGTAATTTAAGAGTTAAATAGGGCTTTTATTATATCTGCATTTTAACAAAAGCTGTTTGTGATAACATAAAGGCAATTAGTCGGTGTTCAGCTATTATTTAGCACTCATATATTGATATACATCAGGTGAATCGACTATCTAGTGAGTTATTGTTAATTTGCTAGCTAATGAAGCGTTATTAAGGATTAAAATTTGAAAAATAAGCATATCTTGGTTGTTGAGGATGAAGCGATAACCCGTGCTAAGCTCGTAGGTTATTTTCAACATGAGGGTTACCAAGTTAGTGAAGCTGGCAGCAAAGCTGAAATGAATATCGTGTTGGCTAATCATCACATCGACCTTATTATGCTCGATATCAACTTGCCAGATGAAGATGGCTTGATGATCACCCGAACCCTGCGCAGCCAATCAAATATCGGTATTATTCTGGTTACTGGCCGTACAGATGCTATTGATAAAATTGTTGGTCTAGAAATGGGCGCGGATGACTATGTCACCAAGCCTTTTGAATTACGCGAGTTACTCGTGAGAGTAAAAAACCTGTTGTGGCGTATCTCTTTGACTACTCAGGCTAACAATGAATTAGCAAATGCCATCAAAGATGAAAGTAACGATGACTTATTTCATTTTGGCGTTTGGAGTTTTGACAAAGCTAAGCGAAAACTGAGTCAAAACGGTGAACAGGTAAAGCTAACCAAAGCAGAATATGAAATTCTAGTTGCCTTTATCGCGCACCCAGAACGGGTATTATCTCGTGATCGTTTACTGAACTTGATCGACCATCGAGTCGAGGCGCCCAACGACCGCACCATTGATGTATTAGTACGTCGACTGCGTAACAAAATAGAGTTAGACCCTAAGAACCCGGAATATTTAGTGACGGTTCATGGCGAAGGCTACTTATTTGCAGCGGATCTGAGTTAACTGCTGTATTAATTATTCTTAACGTCATTTAAAGAACTGTTCTAAGTAGTGTTATAAGAACAGTTCTAAGAACCATGTTAAGGGTTAACCGAATAAATTGGCTTGAAATAACTCGGCGACAATGATTGCTCGGTAGGGAATTGGGCCAACAATTCTTTGGTTAGCGTTAATATTTCAGGCCCCTGATCTTTGATAATTGCTTGCTTTAATAAATAATCAGTAGCCTGATCGATTGCCATTGCCCCCTGTAATACCATCTGGTCAGTATTGGCCATCAGAATTTTTCCACGCTTGATACCACGATAAACACCATGGCTGAGGTAATGACTTAAAATTTGCGGACGTTGATTTTTTTCTATTTTGACTAATTCGCCAATGGCCATCTCTGCCATTACTGCATTACCAGCCAGATAGTCCAAATCAGCAAATGCAGCGAGTGTTTCACTTAACAATGAAAACTGACGCATTTTATTATTAAAACCATATTTGATTGATACGATTTCAACATCACTGTTTTTCAATGCCTCTTTCAGGCCCAACGTCGCTTGTTCACTGCCTCCCCCGGCTTGTGGACCGGGAAACCAAGCCAGCTTTAATTTAGTTTCACTGGTTGTTTTTGGATGTTTGTTACTCAGGAATTGACCTAGTTTTGCGCCCATTTGATACCAGGAAACACCTGTGCGACCAGTCAGGTTTGTGGTGGAGACTTCATTAACCAAACCAAATAACGGCACGGTTTTATTCAGTTCCGCGAGTTTGGCACTCAGTTGTTCATAGTATACCGCCCCGACTAATATCGCATCTGCTTGCCATTGCAGGCATTGTTCAATTTGTGTCCATTGCTCCTGACTATTTTGATAACCGCCAGCTTCCAGCACTTTTAATGAAATACCTCTTTGTTTTGCACGTTCAGTCATGCCAAAATTGATACTCAGCCAGTATGAATCTTTTAGGTGTGGGTAAACCGCACAAAGTCGTAGCCTGTCTTGTGAGTGAATAGTACTTTGAGATTGAATAGTACTTTGAGATTGAATAGTACCTTGTGGCTGCTCAGTTGCTGCCCATACGGATAAGTTAAACTGTAGGGTGATGAGTAAAAACAAATATTTCACAATAATTCTCTCAATAAATGTCACAATAAATCTCTCAATAGATGTCACAATAAACAGGTAACAGTTGATAGCATTATATGTGGTAATGACCGTTATTTTAGTAATAGGAGCTTACATTGCGATTTCGTCAAAGTATAGGGAACAAACTGTTATTCGCGTTTAGTTTTGTTGCCAGCTTATTGGTTTTAACCAGTACTGTGTCTTGGTACAGCTTAAGTCTTATTGCCGATACAGGTGAACAAATTGCACAACAAACGCTACCCAGCTTATCAAGCGCCAGTGAATTGGCCAATATTAGCCTGCAAATAACCAACCGAACCACGTTACTGAAAAATGCCAACAGTGACATTGACCGTAAGAACATAAATGCTCAATTAATTCAGCTAAATTTGGCCATTGGAAAAAAATTCCAGGCCTTGGATATCTCTGAACTCGATAATCGTAATATCCGTCAATTGGTATTACAAAAAACCAATATTATTAACGATATTAGTCAGCTCAATGACAATGCCAAACTACAAATTCAGCAACGACAGCAGCGCCAAGATTCATTTGTTCAGGTAACAACAGCGGTACGTAATATCTTTAAATTATCACAATCTCAAGTTGCCAATGCCCACACCTTTGCCTTAGTGAGACTGAGCGGACTGTATGACTTAATCGAACAGCGTCAGGATAACAATATTATCTATCAGGACATAGATCTCATCATTGATGAAGATCTTAATTTGTTAGATAAAATGACCGCAATGGAAAGATACAGCTTAGAATTGGGACAAATTGCTAACTTTATTATCAATACTTCGCAAGTAGAGCAACTTACCCGTTTAACACCACAAAAAGATGAACTCATACACATCATCCGTCAGTTGGTGGATTCAATCAAAGATCCATATCGTTTAGCACGTATTCAGTCTACTATATTAAGCCTTAATACCTTCACCACCTTGATCAACCAACAACGCGACTATCTAGAGCTTGAACAAAAACAAGATGCCTTACACCTGCATATCTCCAAGCAATTGAGTGAACTTAACCAAGGTATTCGTACGTTAGTAGAAAAGCAAACTCAACAAGCACAGCAAACCAGCCAACAACAGCAAAAGTTGGTTTCATGGTCGCAAAACATTCTGATGCTAGCCACCATCTTGTCATTAATCGTGATTATTGGCGTGATGTGGAAGATTGTATATCAAGGCATTGTATTCAAATTATCTAAACATACCCAAGTGATTAAAAAACTTGCCGAAGGCGATCTTGAAATTACTGTCGAGCCTTCTAATGATGAAGAGCTCAAGCAAATGGCGCAGGCACTGGATGTGTTCCGTGACAATGCACTTAAAAAGCAAAAACTGGAACAAGCGAAAATTGAAACTGAAAAAGAATTACGCCTACATAAAGAAAACTTAGAGCTCTTGGTAAAACAAAGAACAGAACAGCTAACGCTTATAAATGAAAAGCTCAATAATGAATCTATCGGCCATGCCAAAGCCAAACAACAGGCCGAAGATGCCAACAATGCTAAATCAGTATTTCTGGCTAATATGAGTCATGAAATTCGCACCCCGATGAATGGCATGTTAGGTACCTTAGAGCTGTTATCAGATACACAGCTTTCACAGCAGCAGCAAACGTATACTCAAACTATCCTGACCTCGGGCGAAAATCTACTGGATATTCTTAATGATATTCTCGATTATTCTAAAATTGAAGCGGGTCATATCGAAGTATCTAACCGCGCCGTTAATCTCAAGCGTTTAGGTAACAACGTCATTGAGTTAATGCGGGCAAGGGCGGAAAGCAAAGGGCTGACTTTAACCTTTAATCTCGCTGATGAACTCGATATTTGGGTGCTGGCTGACTTAGGTAAACTGCGTCAGATCATTATCAACTTAGTTAACAATGCGATAAAGTTCACCGCTTCTGGCAGTGTTACTTTGGCTATTGCAACACATGACGGGCAACTCAGTTTTAGTATTACCGACACTGGTTGTGGTATTGCCTATAATAAGCAAAAAGAAATATTTGACGCCTTTACCCAAGTGGCCAACTTAAGCTGTGCAACAGGCACCGGGCTGGGTTTAGCTATTTGTCAGCGACTGGTGTCTGCAATTCAAGGCACGCTTTCGTTAACCAGTATTGAGAACCAAGGCAGTTGCTTTTACTTTAAGATCCCAATGCAGGTTGCCCCACAAGCGCTGATTGATGAACAGTTATCTACCGTTTCACATGTGACTGAAACGAATAGTTGTTTTCGCATTCTTATTGTTGAAGATAACCAAATCAATCGCGATGTTGCCTGCGCACTGGTACAAAAGTTAGGTCATGAGGTCTACAGTGCCTGCGATGGCGCCTCTGCACTCAAACAGTATTCTCAGCAGGATGTTGATCTGGCCTTGTTGGATATTAACCTACCTGATATTGATGGTGTCGAACTGGCTCGCCAACTGCGTAACATGGCCGAGCAGAATCAACGACAATTAAAAACTATCGCGGTCTCTGCTCATGTATTTAAAGATGATATAACCAAGTTTATCGATTCCGGTTTTGATGGTTTTATTGCCAAACCAGTGCAAATGAAACGACTGAAAAGCACGATCTCCAAAGTAATGGTAAATGTGGTTGGTTTAGATGATGGCGATGGATCATCAGAGGTCGGCAAGGAAGCAGGAGAGACGGGTAAGGAAATTGTGTTATTCAACCCCGCAACGCTTGAACAAGACCTACAATATCTGGGAAAAGATAAGATCATAGCTTTGGGGCAGTTGTTCTGTCGTCAGACGCAGTCGGATTACAGTGATTTTGCTGCGCTCAATGCCGAACAACAAGAAAAGTTACTGCATAAATTAAAAGGTGCTGCTGTCGGTTTGGGTTTAACGGCGCTGTATGAGCTTTGTCAGCAGCTTGAAATGTCATGTAAAACTAAAGTGTTATCTGCATCACAGTTAACACAATTGGCATTATTAATTAACAATTCTGTCGGTCAATTACAAAATTATTTGACGCAACTTTCTGAGGGCAATGGCTTTAGTGAATAACAAGGATATCTATATAACCGTATGTATTGCATGGTTAATTTGTGCAGTATTTAAAAAACATTAAACTATCCCTTTGGAAATAGAAACGTGTTGCTTAATGGCTATTCATAACCTATTCACAATTAGTTATGTTCATTCATGTTAAGCGTCAATGTCATTCTCAATATTTCATTAGTGTATTAGGAAAAGCAGTAACCAAGTATTGCTGCACTTAACTTACACAATCCTCAGGGGTACAGAAATTATGAGTATAAGTCGTCGAAATTTCTTAAAATCTTCAATAGCAGCCGCGGGAGCCGTGCCAGCGCTGACGTTATTTGGTCCTAAGGCCGTATTTGCTAAAGATATCGAATTAATCCCACATGCAAGTCACTACGGTGCATTTAAAGCAGTGGTAAAAGACGGCAAACTCATCGGTGTGCAGACGTTATCAGATATTGATGCGATGCCAACTAAAATGCTGACTGAGGGTGTATTAAGCAGAACTTATCACGAGACTCGCGTTAATTATCCTATGGTACGTAAGTCTTATCTCGAAGGTATGACTAACGGCACTGGCGACACCAAAGTTGAACTACGTGGTAAAGAAGAGTTCGTTCGTGTTTCTTGGGATGTTGCGCTTGGCCTAACTGCTAAAGCTACCTTAGACACGATTGATAAAGCCGGTAACGAAGGTATTTTCAGTAGTTCCTACGGCGGTTGGAGTCATGCTGGTGTATTCCGTCCCAACGTATTGCAAGGCCGTTTCTTTAACTTGATTGGTGGTTGTAGCTTAACATCGGGTGATTATTCTGGTGGTGCATCACAAATCAGCCTGCCGCATATCATCGGTGACATGGAAGTATACTCGCCACAAACGGCCTGGGAACAAGTACGCGATAATACCCAAGTATTCTGTATGATCGGTTGTGACCCGTTCAAAAATAACCGGGTTGAATACCGCGTAGCCGACCACCAAATGTATCCACGTTGGGAAGCAATTAAGAATAAAGGCATTAAGTTTGTTTCAATTAACCCACAGTTCACAATTACCGATGAAGCATTAGATTGTGAGTGGGTTAAGATCATTCCTGGTACAGATACAGCATTGTTCTTATCTATGTGTCATTACCTGTACAAAAACGACTTACATGATGAA
>Ga0209396_1001249_pt1 | contig 28679 bp, 18 predicted proteins | sample GOMGulsemesocosm_6_FD_184638 | JGI IMG/M metagenome (GOLD analysis project Ga0209396, IMG submission 184638) | Methane-oxidizing microbial communities from mesocosms in the Gulf of Mexico - GOM8C Gulf of Mexico (SPAdes) (version 2) | ecosystem: Environmental > Aquatic > Marine > Cold seeps... | reverse complement strand
CTCAGTATTCGTGATGGTAAAGGGTTTATCTAAAGTGCCACCGTCACGTAATATGTCATAAATAATATGGCCATTTTTTTTAGCTGCCATCATATTTTTGGTATTTAACTGCAATTCACCAATATTACCATTGGCCATTTTAAGAAAAAACTTAATATCTTTGTAGCCGGCATCAGTAGCGCCGCAATTAAATTTTGAATTCACCCCTTTACTCGTCCCATAACGGTCTTTCATTGCCGTTTGAAAATGTTGTAATTGAGTAAACTCTTCTGTTAAGGAAATCATTGCTTTGGCGTTTACCATATCTTCCATATTGTCAAAAATTATCGTCATACGGGCAGCATCTTTTAAATCGCCGATATCATAATTTCTTTTGCGATTTGTTATTTTATCGAGTGCACCATGAAAATCTTTAACACCGAAATAAGCGCCGGGGGGCTGTTTTACTATGCCGTTACACCCAGAAGCAATTTTTATCGCATAGTGTTTAAGTGCTTCTTGAGCTTCGATAGTCTCAAAAAACATCATAAATAATTGTTTACGTTTTAATTGGGTATTGGCTAACTGACTTCTTGAGGCATTACTATGTTGGCCGGTTTGCATGGTGTTTTTAGTCTTTTGGTCGAGATAATTATTGATAGAACCTTTACCCGTCATTATGTCAATAATAGATTGATCTTGTGCTTTGTTCGCCTCGTTTGAATATTCGAAAGAGGCCAGCTTTTGTTTTAACTGTTGAATTTTATGCTGATAATCTTTTACATTAACGAGACGAAATCCTTGAGACATATGGTTTTGTAGGTTTATCTTAGACATTACCGCCGCGCGATTTTTCTTTATTTGTGCTTGTGTTAATTCTATAGAGATATTATTTGAATTGTTGGTCGGCATTAGATAGTCCTCAATGTTTCTACTTGATTGAATTATTGCTATTTTAGTTTTAAGTTATTTACACCTAATTTATTCAAAATAAATCGACTTTTATAAACTCACTTGCCATGAAACTAAGCTCAAGACCTCTGGAAAGTGTTTTATGATCATTACAACCATATAATATAGTACTTTACCGACCCTGCGACTTTTTATACGCTTATTGAGGGTAACATTACTTATCTTGAATTCCAGTGATAATTGCTTCTATCGTGTTTAAGTTAAGTTAACTTAGCTTAACTTTCTCTATGATGCTATTTAGGGAAGTAGTTTATTTTCAAAATCCACAATCTAAATGCTAAAAAATATAATTTAACTAAAAGAATGAGTTTAATTCTTCTAAGCTATCAGACATGCTTGCTGATTAAGATAGAAACATCTCAAAACCTTTGAGGTAAAGTGAGAAATAATACTTTTAACTTGTCTCTGATAATGTTCAAACGTATTGCGCAATACTTGAGTTCCGTATCCTTAAATTGTTAGTTGATGCAGATGATAATTTTGAATGATTAAATCAATAGAATTGATATTGTTGCTTAAACATTGAATAAGCGAATAAATACCTTCATGCAATCATAGAATTTACTGCAAAGAGTTTGCTTAAAAAATTACCGGTAGTCTTACTTGATTCTAAGGTGTTTTGGGAGCGGAAGCGTCTTAGAGTATAAATGCTAATGTCAGCTACCCTTGAAGTTAGTGGACATAATAATGAGGTATCTCTTACAACAAAAGGTTATCAATTAAAATTCACGCATTAATGTCTTATTTTAGCGAGCTGCGACCTAAAGAAAAACCAACAGTTACCGTCTTCAATGCGCAAAAATAAGTCATTAGTGCATTACTGATATCTATGCAGGAAGTAACTGATGGACTTATTTAAGCTTTCTAGGTAATCGCAATTTAAAACGACTGACTGCATCAGTTTTTCAGGTGCTCAGAAGTGCAGCCACCAAAAAATTATCGCTTTAAAATTCGATCAAATGAATAGGCCCGAATATATAAAGCCGGCAGATTTGAAGTATTTGATTGATTTGTAAGCTAGAAGTGGTGGCCCCTCCCTGAACTTAATTTGAGTTGTAGTTGCTTGATAAGTATACTGAAAAGCTCACCATTAGTTAGTTGGTGTTACTTTGAATGTTACTAAAAAAAAGCGTAATAAGTTGACTTGAACAGGGGATTAACAAGAGGAAAAATAAAATTTAATTATTTTTACATTTAAGCATATTCTACTTGCTTATGTAAATAACTCTGCCAAAACATGAGTATCGACCATAATCCTCAATTAGTTCATATTAATAAATGAAGATATTTATTATTTAGCAATAAAGTCTTTTATTGTCACTTTGAGATCGTAAGCAGTTTTCGATTTGTAGATCTGATTCGGGAGGATATTAGCACCAGTTAAGGAATATAGAATGTACTTATTTTGTCGCGATTGTCTGCGGACTGTATTCTAGCTGGGGAGGGAAGTGAAAAATATATATTATTATAAACATTGTTAAAACACTAGGTGAAACTTGTGTGAAACTTGTGTGAATCCCATTAAACCAAGTAATGCGTTTAAAAAACAATCAAAAGTTGTAACTCCTAATTTTGTAAAACGTCCAGAATTGTATCTGCGATCCTTTATCTACCGAATTGCTTTTATTGCTATTAATAAAATTAATATTTCATCGTTCAATGCTTTTGTTTCAAACGATTACAAGGGCATTAACAACTAAGGCTCTACTTATTTACATTTATATATCTTTTGTTACATATTATTTTCAGGTAGCATATCTATTCTTAGGATGATTTTTAGATGAATTAGTTCAGTAACTTATCACTAAAAGAGCTTTGAAAAGGGATAATAAAAATTGAAAGCAATAAAACTAATAACACTATTTTTTTTGATGTGTATTGCAATAACAGCGCAAGCAACTGACTTATGGTCAAGTACAGAAAATTCGACAACAGGCACTTATCGGCTATCATGGGCGGCAGGAACTATTTCCCCTCCCCCTCGACCTCCTACGGATCCAACTTTCCCTAGTGTTAAAAGTAGTTTACAACAGAGTGTTTCATTAGCTCCATCAGATAGTTTATCGCTTCAAAAAGCTTCAACGTCTTATCACGCTTTATTTGAAAACGGGCGGAAAATAGCTGTTATTAGTGATACTGGTAGCTTTACAGTTTCAGGTAAAGGGAATGGATCTTATAAGTACGATATTACTTCTTGTATTAACACATGGTATTGCACTGACTCTAATCAGGTAATTGTTACAGTAGCTCTAGCAAATTACGCCCCGACTATCACTAATATTTCTAATAAAACTATCAATGAAGATAGCAATACTGGCAATGTCACCTTTAGTATCGGGGATGCAGAAACATCAACCAGTTCACTTTCTTTATCAAAAGCATCAAGCAATTTAGCCTTAGTGCCAACGGGGAATATTGTGTTTGGTGGTTCTGGTGCAAACCGAACGGTGCGAGTAACACCTTTAGCGAATCAATATGGATCGTCCACTATTACAGTAACCGTATCTGATGGTACAAATACTTCAAGTGATAGCTTTCTAGTGACAGTGAGAGCAGTAGATGATACGCCTACAATTGCATATATCTCAAATAAGATTATCGATGAAGACGGTAATATAGGAAATACTCAGTTTACAGTAGGAGACATCGATACTAATCCGCAATCATTAGTTATTTCTAAAACTTCAAGCAATACAGGGTTAATTCCTACTTCGAATATTGTGATTAACAACTTAGGCTTTTATTACAGCATAAATGTGACACCACAAGCCAATAAATATGGTAGCTCTACAATTACATTAAATGTATCAGATGGTAGTACAAGTCGAAATGAGAGTTTTTTAGTCACTGTTAATTCAGTGAATGATACGCCAACCATTTCAAATATATCGAACAAAACTATTAACGAAGACAGCAGTACTGGGTATGTTGCATTTAGTATTGGTGATGTTGAAACTTCGGTTAACTCGCTCTTATTATCAAAAGCATCTAGCAATTTATCCTTAGTGCCAACGGGTAATATTGTGTTTGGTGGCTCTGGTACCAATCGAACAGTTAGAGTGACACCTGTAGCGAATAAGTATGGTTCGTCAACAATCACTATAACCGTATCTGATGGCAATAAAACTCGAAGCGATAGCTACTTAGTTACTGTGAACGCGGTGAATGATACACCTACCATTTCAAATATATCGAATAAAACGATCAACGAAGACAGCAGTACTGGGTATGTTGCATTTAGTATTGGTGATGTTGAAACCTCAGCTAATTCGCTCTTATTATCAAAAGCATCTAGCAATTTATCCTTAGTGCCAACGGGTAATATTGTGTTTGGTGGCTCTGGTGCCAATCGAACAGTTAGAGTGACACCTGTAGCGAATAAGTATGGTTCGTCAACAATCACTGTAACCGTATCTGATGGCAATAAAACTCGAAGCGATAGCTATTTAGTTACTGTGAACTCGGTGAATGATACACCTACCATTTCAAATATTTCGAATAAAACGATCAACGAAGACAGCAGTACTGGGTATGTTGCATTTAGTATTGGTGATGTTGAAACCTCGGTTAACTCGCTCTTATTATCAAAAGCATCCAGTAATTTAGCCTTAGTGCCAACGGGTAATATTGTGTTTGGTGGCTCTGGTGCCAATCGAACAGTTCTAGTTACGCCAGTAGCGAATAAGTATGGTTCGTCAACAATCACTATAACCGTATCTGATGGCAATAAAACTCGAAGCGATAGCTATTTAGTCACTGTTAATTCAGTGAATGATACGCCAACCATTTCAAATATATCGAATAAAACTATCGATGAAGACACTGATACTGGGAATGTTGCGTTCAGTATTAGTGATGTTGAAACCTCAGTTAATTCGCTCTTATTATCAAAAGCATCTAGTAATTTAGCCTTAGTGCCCACGGGGAACATTGTGTTTGGTGGGTCTGGAACCAATCGTACTGTTCTAGTTACGCCTGCTGCCAATAAGTTTGGTTCTTCAACTATTACAATAACACTATCAGACGGTAATAAAACGCGAAGTGAAAGCTTTATTGTAAACGTCACTTCAATTGTCGACTTAGCAACTATTTCAAAAATTAATAAACAAGTAATTAATGAGGACGAAAGTTCAGAAGATATTAGCTTTGAAATGATAAGGGGGGATGTGAAATATCATTCGGTATCCATACACGCAAAAAATAATAACTCGGATATGATCTCAAACCAGTATTCAAATTCGAATACAATACCGAATTTGTATTTTGATATAAAAGAAGTAAGTAATGAGATAAATCTAGATAATCTATTTCCTGTAGGAAAGTGGACCGTAAAAATAACCCCAAGAGCAGAATGGTCAGGGGAGGAGTTAGTGACACTTATAGCCAGTGGGGTAACAAGCCTTGGGGAATACAGAGAAATAGCAGAAAGTAATTTCGTCGTAGCTGTTAACCCTGTAAATGATGCTCCGATAATTTCAGGAATACAAGATAAGAGTGCATATCCCCATAATGTATATAACTTTATTCCAGATGTCATTGATATCGACAGTGGTACGCTATCTTTTACTATAATAAATAAACCTAAATGGGCTAGTTTCGACAGGGTTACAGGTAGGCTTTCAGGAATCCCAACAGAAGCCGATGTTGGTCTGTCTGAGGCTATAGTTATTTCAGTCAGTGATGGGGAGTTATTCAGTGCACTTCCAGCCTTTAGGATAGAAGTATCCAGCAAAAAAAGAGTCATATTCATCCACACCGATATATTAGGTACGCCGGTAGCCGAAACAAATAAAGATGGAGTAATTCAATAATGGAATATATTTTGACAGCTAAATTACAAAAAATTAAAAAATTGCTTCATACCTCACCAAAAAAAAGTATTAAACCCGTAATACTTTTCTGTACTGCTCTTGCTTCTGGATATAGTGCCGCGACAGGTTATTTTGATATTAAAGGTGGTGGGGGTGGGGACGTAGGTTTTGATAGTATTGGCCCTATTGGTCCAGGTATCAGTGACAGACTAAACATAAAGGCAAGCTCTACCGATGTTATGGGTGATCAAATATCTCTATCATCAGGTGGCTTATCGATACAAATCACAGATGATGTTTTAAAAGGCAATGGCCCATCAATGTCATTGATAAGACACAGTACCTTTGGCGTAAGAAAAGTAGAAAAGCCTGTTGAATATGTCGGGGGGTGGGAGTTACCTATCCCGTATGTAAAAACCACAACACTTCACTTAGGATTAAACGCAAAGGGGCCATGGGAACAAACAAACTTGAGCTTAACTGCTTGCACAAATGAAGGTGAATTTGGACTTAATCAATTTTATACTAATCTCAATACAGGTGGAGGAGTAGGTCTAGAATCAATCGATAACGCAATAAGCACTGATACTTCTGACCTACCTACACCTAATTTCGTCCAATATGCTGCCGTAGGGACTCATGAATTTTATAATGGCATATTTTTTAGTATACCTGGGCAAGTTCATGAAGCTGTTGGGGAGCATATTGGAGCTATTACTAAATCGGGCTGGAAAAAAGGTTGTGTTGATAACAGTGATAGTACTATAGCGGGCGCTTTTCCTTTCTATTATCAAATGACGTCTCCAACAGGCACTGTTTACAGCTTTAACCAACCCAAACGGATTATAGCTCGTTCTGCTTCAGGCTCAATCGGTGCCGTTGAAGATACTTATATGCTAATCACCAATATTACGGACAGATTTGGCAATACTGTAGATTACAACTATAGCCAACAAAGTCACGTGAAACCACGTTTAGAAAATATAGTAGCTTCTGATGGCCGTAAAATAGTATTTCATTATGCCGGTGAAGAAACGACTCAAATAACACAAGCAGATATAACAACCACAACCGCCGAAACCCCTTTACGAAGTTATAAATATGGGTATCAAAGTAGCACAACCTCTTACGTTGAACGCCCTGATGGGAAAAAATGGCTCCATAATTTATCTAATGGCTATTTAAGCCCAGGAAGTTCAAATTCTTGTGGAAGTACTGGAACACTGAGTTTTGATATCACGCACCCAAATGGACTTCGAGCTGACTATAATTTAGTCTCAGGAGGTCTCAGATTTAGTAACCTTGAACATAGATCCATATGGATCCCAAGCCATAAATCTGGTTCGGTAACTGCTGTGCCGGATAGGCAGTCTAATCTTTATGAAAGCTGTTCAGCTAACTACGTAATTGATTCGAAGAAATTAACACTTACCAATGGTCAGGCTTATCAATGGCAATATGATTATAATTCTGCGTCTGGTTATTACCTACATGATTATGATGATAATCCAGTCATACCAACAGATGTTAATAAATTAAGCAATAGTGATATTCCTGAAGGTCTAGATGCTCTTCATATAAAAACAACGAAAGTAACAGAGCCGGATGGTAGTTATACAATTCATTTTTATAATATAAATGCGGCGACTAGACATTTAGATGCAGAAGTTGCGACCCAGTCTTTTGATAAAGACGGCACTAAAAAACAAACCATTGTTAATGTATATGACGACACCAAGGCAATTTTTGTGCATGTTATTGCTTGGTTCAATGAGAGTAAAGAAAGTGCAACGCACCGTGCAGTACAGACTCAACGCATTATTACATCGCATACAGATACAGGTGATGATGTTTATACAACCAATTACTCAGACCATAACGACTACGCACTTCCAAGGTTAATACATAGTGAGTTCAGCGGTAAAAATAAATACACCAAACAAAGCTATATGCATGATGAAGACCTTTGGGTAATAAACCAACCAACAAAAACTGAAATCAGTAATGTTAATTCATCTTATACCACCGTTGCTGAAACATCATATTATGCTAAAACCCACGCTAGCTATCCTTCTATGCCCTATCAAGATAAATCATTCGGCGTATGGCAAAAAGCGTATAGTGCTTTTTATAAAGACGGTAATATCAAAAGAGTTGATTATAATTCGCCATTAACAGTGGGGAGCGGTAATCGCCATCAAATCTTTGAAAATTATAAGCGCGGTATTGCGCAAACAGTTAAAGTGCCAAATCGATTAAGTGCTACTTATATTAAAGAAGAAAAAGTGGTAAATGATTTAGGACAAGTGACATCAAGCACAGATTACAATGGCAATATTACTGGTTACAAGTATGACGAATTAGGTCGTTTAAAATCAGTTGACGTCCCATCAACTTTCGAAGATACGCTATATAGCTGGAGTAATAATGGTGGAGAAAGTCTAAAGGAGCCTATACGAACATCGCAACGTTGTATTTTAGATAGTACTAAAACAGCTTGTACGGGTAATGTGAAATTTACAGCTACTACTACGTTCGATAATTTATATCGACCTGTATTAACGGCTGTTACAGACGGAAAAAATACGACTTATTCTAATAAAACTTTTGATGTTTATGGGAATGTTACTTTTCAGTCATACCCCTCAATTGATTTTGATGAAAAAGACGGTACAGACATAACTTATGATGCATTACAGCGTCCGGTTAAAGCCGTAATGCATCATGCAGGTAGTATCATTACAAGTTATTTATCAGGTAATGCAGTTCGGCGCGTCGACGCACAGAGCAATACAACTACCACAACTTACCTAGCTTATGGTTCACCTAGTTATCAACAACCGATAGTTATTGAATCGCCAGAAAGTGTAACCACAACTCTTGATATTAATGTTTTTGGTGATGTTAAAAGCATCAACCAAGCAAGTACGCTTGGTTATTCAGTAAATGAAACTGAATACCGTGCTTACGATGCACAACATCGATTATGTCAAGTAGAGCGTAAGGATGTTGGGACAACAGTTCTATCTAGAAACATTGCTGGAGAGGTTGTTTGGCAAGCCCAAGGGCAAGTCGCTTCAAGTCATACTGTGTGTAATACAACGGCTATTTCTGGGAGTGGAGTTAATTTTTCTTATGATAACTTAGGCGCACAAAGAACTATTAGTTATGCTGATGGAACACCTACTCGTACTTTTACCTTAGACAATAATGGTAACGTTAAAGGCATTACTGGTGGAGGTTTTAGTCAAAGTTATAACTATAATAGCTTGAATTTGTTAGAAGATGAAAGCTTAACAATTAATGGACGTTCTGGTGTATTGACGCTCGATTATGATTATAGCACTTTAGGACATTTATCTTCGCTTAAGTACCCTGGAGACATTGTACCTGTTAGTTTTAGTCCTAATGGCTTTGGTCAGCCAACAAAAGCTATACGGGATTATGCTGGTGGTACTCCAGATGATGTTTTTGTCAAAGGTGATGAAAGTAATTTACCAACATATCACATCAATGGCAGCATCTATAGCTTTACCTATGGTAATGGAATTGTGCATAAAACCGAATTAAATGAACGTTTAATGCCAAAACAAATTACTGACAAATTAGGAACAAGTGATCGCGTAAACTTATCATACGAATATGATTATAATAGTAATATCACTAAAATTACAAATACTCGAGATGCAGGTATTTATAACTTAACGGGCTTAACTTACGACGGACTCGACCGCTTAAAAAGCACTCAAGGTGGTAATGGCATTGGCAGTACAACACTTACTTACGACGGTTTAGGTAATATTCGTAAGTATAAAAACACCAGTGCATTTGATGAGCACGACCTATCGTATAGCTACAGTAACAACCGTTTAAGCCATGTTGTTAATACAGGTACCACCACCAAAGTGAGAGACTTTACGGCGGTAGGCAGCTATGACACTAGAGGTAATGTGCTTAAAAATGGTAATAGCGACGAGATAAATAATTTCAGTTATAACATAGCTAATCAAATGACTAGTGCAGGTGGAAATCGCTATGTATATGATGGCTATAACCGCAGAATAAAGACCGAAGACAGTAAAGGTACTAGCTACAGCATGTATAGCCAATCGGGCAAACTGTTGTACAGAGAAACACCATTAGGCGGCATAAACTATATTCTATTTGGTAGTAAGTTAGTCGCGAAAGAGGGCACGGGGGTAGTTTCAAGTGACTCGGTAATGAACTACAAACCTTTTGGTGATAGCATTGAAACGTCTAAAGATGAAGTAGGTTACACCGGCCATAAGTTTGATACTGACTTAGGGTTAAGTTATATGCAGGCACGATATTATGATCCAGTTATCGGGCGCTTCTACTCAAATGATCCTGTTGGGTTTACTGGTGAAGTTGATACATTTAATAGATATTCATATGTAGCAAATAACCCATACAAATATCAAGATCCAAATGGAGAATCAAAGAGAGCTACTGTACAAGTTCAATCCCAACAACAGCCATTGATGAATAGAGTAGCGAATAATTTAGTTACCCAAATACAAAGGATTGACACCACCTTTACTAATTATTCTGTTCGACCTTCCAGTGGACCAGGAAGTCAGGTAACAATGCGAGAGATTACAAGTTTACAGCAATCTTTACGTAATGCTCAAAGCGCTGGTTTTTGTGGACCTGGTGCATCTAGCGCTCCCGGCTTCCTGAATAACGGTCAGGTATCTCTTTCAAATCTTTTAAATAACATTGTGCCTAGAGGAACTCCAAATCAATTCACTAACGCAAATGGTCAGTATCAAGCAGGGTTTTCGTTCAGTTGGACTAATTCAAGTGGACAACCTATAAAAGTATGGGGTCATACCTCTAATCCAACTGCACCTGTAGGGAGTCATTCTAGAACCAATCCAACTATTTCAATGGCAGTAGGAAGAAAGCATGTTACTACTACAGGTACTACAGTTAATATGAGAAAATCAAACCCTAACAAATTGCGACTTACGCATTTACCCGTTACAAAGTAGGCTGTATAAATGGATATAAAAAAAATAGCTATGGAGATTGAAAGTCTCGATACATTCCCTGAATCGGGGGTTGTTTCATATTTTGTAGACAAGGTTCTAAGATTAGAACCAGTAACAATTTTTGAAAGCAAAATTATTTTTGATTGTCTTTGGGAGCTATTTGTTAAGCTTTCTGAAAATTATGATTGCTTTAATCAAACTCAAAGTACCCAAATAATCAAATTAGCCGATAAAAATTGGTCTGACGATGATGTTGATTATCTAGAATGTTTGCTGAGTGTTGTCTTAAATTGCGATAGTAATCTAGCTTTGAATTTGTTATGGAGTAAGGTTAACGATGCGAAGACAGATATTTCAAAAAACATGATAAAGGAAGGAATCGTTGAACTGTGCGATGATATAAAAGAGACCAGTGACACTTGAGATGAATTCTCATTTGCAATCAATCCTATGACCATCAGATAACTAAGCCCCTTACGAAGTGATCCCTGAAGGTCACTTTACAAGAGGCTTTATTTTTGGCTGCTTTTGAAGTATCCCGTTCGCAACGTTCGGACAATAATACGTATAAATTCACGGTCATTTTTTTTGAATTTGACTGTGAATATTACTTTATAGGCATCTACCAACCACTATTTATCAAGTTGATGCGAAATTAATCACGTTAGCGGATAAATTTAGGCGTTTTAACAAACAATAGGAGATAAAAATTATCATCCTGTATGAACGATAATAACTTCTATTGCTTTTAGATATATCCAGTTGTGATCAATCGGGAAAATAATAACCTGATAACACGCCATCCCAAGCAGAGATAAATTTTGCTCTACCTTTGGGGGTCTTGTGAGTAAAAAATTCAGCAGGCGTTTGATGATTAATAGTAGAGTGAATCCTCACATGATTATACCAAACTTGAAATAGACTCAATTGGGCTTGTAAATGTATAGGGGAGCAATGTTTTTACTTTTAACAGATCAATTTTTTAACTAGTACATCTGGTACCTAGCTATTTACTTGCGCATTTTTATCCTGAAAAATTGAGCACTTTTATACTTTATCTATTAATAGTAAATTTAATAAAGCTATTCTACATAAAGCACTTACAAATAAATTTTATAATTTTTTTATAAACAAATGCGCAAATTGCGCATTTTTCTGAATATAGGATAAACTCAACCAAACACCGGTGTTTTAGGTTTTAAACTTTTTATTAATGACTTAGCTCTTTATGTGAGCAAATGAAAACCATAAAAACTTAAAGAGTGTCGCCATTATGTCGCTAATACTCTCTGATTAGAAACCTTCGAACCTATTTCATCAATTAGCTGAATATCTGAATTTGAGTGTTCATAGCGAAGTAACTGAGTGCCTCTACCGATGATTATATTTTGATCGTTCCCCTTTATTTCATATCCTGCTAAAGTGGCTTCCACAAGGACACCTAAGCACTTGTTAGATTTTTTTGCACTAAAGTTCATTTCATTATTGTTACAAAAATCACTCAATAAGACCTTGAGTTTTTCTTGTAACTGGTTTGCATCATTAACTACTGTTGTATTATTTTGGGGGTTAATAAGAGCACTTACGTTGAGGGCAACTAAGCCTCTACATAACTTAGAGCTATCTCTAGTCATCCTTTTCTTCAATTGCTCGTTGGCTTTCTTAACGTTAGCTTTTATGCGTTTGAGTGACGTTACTTTTTTACATTCAACAAATATTTTAGGGCTACCATCTTTTGTAACAACTATATCAGCGATATCATCGAGTTTAACTTCATACCCTCCATTGATAAAACGAGCGGCCATGGTCAGTTCAAATGAAAAGTCTCTCGATGGGTCGTGCTTAAGGGAATCTCTAAATATTTGACCTGATGTGATTTTTTTTAATTGGTCAGAGAACTCGGAGTAGTCTCGGTTTGAAAGAGTATCGTAAATTCGAATAATCTCGGATATCTCCAAATGAGCATTTAGAAATGGATTTAGAGCGTTTTCAAAAGAAGTATTATCAATAGAGGACTCAGCGCTTGCAGGGTAATTATCAAAGATTTTTTTATAATCACCGAATCTAGATCTTTTTGCGGGAAGTCCTAGCCCATTTAACCATTCAAGCGCGTCATTATATTTATCGTATATTTTGTTAGTGTCTTCCTTGATAATATTTCTTAGTAGGGCGTAATCTTGCAATTTTAATATCCTTTTATTCATAGGTAGGGGAGTGTATTTTTGATTGGCGTTAATGGATTTAATTAGGTGGCCAAATTAACTATTCCACTGCAAATATCCCATAATTTCAATTAATTAGGAAGTATATGTTTTTAGTTTCTTCAAAACTTGAGTATTCATGAGAAAATATTTGGAAAAAATTTAAAAGTAAATGTCTCGTATGGACACAAAGTGATCTATTAGAGTTTTCTAGACTTTACCTTTGATGCAAGCTTATTTGCCACAGACTTTAATTGCACATCAAATTGATAGACCAAAAACTCATCAGGTAATATCCAAACCACTGATAATCAGTCATGATTGATCTTTTGATAGGGCCATCAACTCTAAGTACGTTCAACATATTTAAATTAATTATCAATGATGAATTGATCTATTGAACCTCCTCGGACACTAACGGGCTCTATTGAAAAATATAAACAAAAAAACTAGCTAAATTAGCATTTTAGCTATTTTAATTCTAATAGAATTACTATATCTTATGGAAGTTACCGGATCATGTTGATCTTTTACACACCATAATCAATAGGAAAAATACTTGAAAGAAACAGCTAAAAGCTCACCTCTTCCACATATCTTTTCAGATATTGTTGTCGATAAGAGTAATTTAACTAAGCACTGCGAACAAATGGAAGCGTATTATGCTGAGTCAGAGTCACGTGCGCTGATAGAGTCTAAAAAACTAAATATAATAGCTGCATCTATAGCTAAAGTAGTTACTTTTGAGCGACCAATGAAAAGCTTTATTCATACTATTATGAAAAGAGATACATTGTTAAAACTCTATATTAATACCTTTATAAAAGTGATTGCTAAATCAAGTATAAATGAACAAATGTTTATTCTTTCTAAGCTTCAAAACTTTCTTAATAAAGTTGTCGGTAAAATTTCCATTCAATCCTTCATCAATCGTTATACAAAACAATCTATCCAACTTCTTCCTGCATACTAATTTAGTTAAGCCACATTTAGCGTTTTAACTTAACGCGACTTCACACTTTAATTATTAATTAACTATTTCAGCTTTAAAAAGCTGTACTGGCTTAACTATGCTTGTAGGAAAACAAATGCAAAATTTTAATAGTACAAATACATCTTTAACAAATGAACTTCAATTATCTGCAAATATAATAAAGCAGACAATGTCTAATGAAATAAGCTTAAAAATTCAACGCCAACCTGAGGTCCTGGACCAATACGGTTTCAAAAAATCTACTCTGTATTCCCGAATTAAAGAAGGCCTAATCCCTGAGCCTATTTCTTTAGGTGGGTTAAGGGCTGTTGGTTGGATAAAACACGAAACCCAAGCAGTTCTAGCAGCAATGTGTGCAGGTTACTCTCCTGATCAAATCAAGCAATTAGTGGTTGATCTTAAAGTAAAACGTGCCGAATTGGTTTAGGGAGATAATGATGAATATTATGAAAAAAAAGAAAGCTTTTGAATCAACCTCGATAACAACAAGATCATTTCCACAGACAATAGGTAGTTATAAATACAATGAACTCAGAGTTTTAAGCGATGATTACTTAGGGTATTTAGCACAGACACATTGTCAGCATATTTCCAAAGATAAAATGTTCTCTTCTATCGATTTTATCAAAGTAGTGTTTCCAATAAAAAATATCGAAACTCTTAATGAAATAAATAAATGGGTGAAAGAATGGTTGCATCAAGTTGGTATTTCTATATCCACTAAAAAAGCAGTATTAAAACACCATAGTAATGGCGTGAAACTCTTTCCTTTAGATTCAACTAATGATGTATGTGGTTCAATAAAGTGGGATCTAGCAAAAAAAAGTTATCAATTAGAGTTAAGTGGTAATGGGTGTCGATATGTAGAAACGAGTTTTAATGGCTTCTTATCTTTATATGCAATGCTTTGCCAGTATGTTGGAAAAGTAACATTAATTGAAATTGCTGTAGATGACTTCACCGGAAAGTATGACACTCGTTACGTACAAAAATGCTATTCCAATGGTGACTACAATCCCGTTCGAGGAAAGCGCCCGTTGAAAAACCCTCAAGGAAAAAACTTTCCAGGTAGCGAGTATATTGGTAGTGAGGGCTCAGCGAAGTGCTTGAATGTTTATAAAAAGTGGCAGCAATTAAGGCTAAAGTCCAATCATCCATTATATAAAAAGTGGACTCGTCATGAAGTTACTCTTCAGAGAAAAAATAATCATATTATTGGTTCTGATGCACTCCTTAATCCTGATGGTTATTTCGTTGGGGCATACCCCAAGGTACATAAACGCTTAATTAAAAATGTTGAACCAAGAAGCCCGATACGTGAAAAATCATTAGAGATAATCAATACATTAAGTCGGTCAGTAGCTTACTGTAAATATCAACAAGGTCGCGTTATAAATCAATGTCGTGCATTGATGGGAGATGACACAAAAACGTTAGCACTATTGGTAAGAGAAGGAGCATCCAAAAAGAGTTTGTTGCCGAGTTATCTTAGTGAACACGAGATGATTGAAAGTTGTGTTTCCGATAATGGCAATCCCTTCCCCAATTTTTTTGAAATGCTTGTTGAAGGGCATAACCCACTAATCCAAGGGAGAAATTAATATGAAAACTTTAGTCTTACCTATCAGTAACGCTGCCATTATTAAGCACAAAAATAGCGTGACAGTCAAACGACTTCGAGACCCTAAAACATCGTTAATGCTAATTTATAGCTCAGTTAACCGCGATAAAGGAGTATTTTATATTCGTCTTTATCAAAATAAAAAAGACAAGTTTATTAAAATTGGAAAGTTTCCAGGTATTAGTGCAAAAGTAGCTCATCAGGCAGTGAAAAATATAAGGCGCAGAGAAGATTATTATGACTATAGTGAAATCCAAAGTATGACGGAGTTATGTGATTGGTCTATCGATAGAACAGAAGGAAACAAACAAATTGCGCGTGCCACTCGATTACAAAATATATCGATAATAAACAACCACATTAAGCCATATTTATCAGAGTTCAATATCAGTGAAATTAATTTGAGTACTTTAAACAAAGCTTGGTATATGCCTTTACAGAATACATTAGCTTTATCAAGTATTTCATTAGTGATCATTATTTTAAAAGCAATGTTTTCTTGGGCAAAGAGGTTACAGATGATAACCATCAACCCAATTAAAGATCTTTCTTTAGCGAACTTTACTCACCAAAAGGTTAAACCTAAGATCGGCAGATTAACTGAGGTAAAGTTAAAGAACTCTATTTCATTGCTTGAAAAACTCTCAGCAAGAAACCAGACTTTAGTAATGTTGTTGCTCTTTCATGGAACTCGTATTGGTGAAACGACCACTGCACGATGGGACGACTTTGATTTTGAAAATTTATTATGGCGAATACCAGCGAGTCAAACGAAGACAAAACAAGCACATACGTTAGCACTAACACCTTTTGTTGCTATGTGGCTAATAACATACAAAAGCTATCAATATACACGGTTTCGTTCACAATATTTGTTTCCACAACAGTCAAACAGGCGAAAAGTGCAAAGTAAAGCAATCAGCGCAAGAATGCTTAAACAATTTTCCAAGGGAGAGTTTACCGCGCATGACATACGAAAATATGCACGAACAACTTGGTTAGAGCAGGGCATCGATTATATTGTTGGTGAAATGCTACTCAACCATAGCTTGTCAAAGTTAGACCAAAGTTATATTCAAACTACTGCCCAAAGCTTATGTCGCAATGCTTTAGAACAATGGTCTGAATACATACTTAAGGTTGGCATACCGATGTTTGTTTACTCTAATAAAAATCTGTTGGAAAAGTAGCAGTAATATGAACGTGATATGTAAATTTCCAGGGTATCACTAAAGCATACAGGAGCTGGCCTAGGGCTTACTTAGGTCACCTTTGAATGAATAGTTACACTTAAACGAGCTATTTACTTCATGTTTTTTCAATAAAAGATAATAGAAGCTAAATGTAATGTAGTGGATTTACGTTGAGTTTTGCGCACTCTACGCCACTTTTTAAAGTAGGTGTATTTCTATATAGAGTAGTATAAACAAGTAGATAACGAAAAGTGCGCACTTAAAATTATAGCCAGTGCGCAAAAATGCGGGATTTCTATTTTAGAACGTTTTTTGAACGATTGTGGTTGTCAGAAAATGATGAAGCTCAGTACTTAAATTTAAGCACTAAAATAAGTCATGATTAAGTGATAAGTAAGTAAACAGAATAAATAATAACCATGCAGAACGTCGATATAGCGACTAACTCTTTGAAGCTAAAACGTGATGATGTTGTAAAGGTTAAGTAGCTTGGTTCCTTTGCGCTTAAAAAATTAGGTCTATCTAAGTAGTATCGGTCTTTATCTATTTTTAGGCATTTGGTGATATGTGGGTCAACATCAAAGCTTGTGTTCACCATAGCGGTAATTTTTCTTGTACATAATACGCTTAGCAATCCCCTTATATGTTGGCTTTGAGGGGACGTTACTTGTCTGAATACTTGTTTGGCTTCATCAAAGCGTTGCTGCCGCCTGAGGATGTCTGCCTTGATGAATCTATGCTCATCACTATCACTTAAAAGGGATAGTAATCTAGCTTCATTTTCTTTGGCTTGTGTTGAATATTTCAAGTGATGAGCTTGCTTTATCTCTTGGTCACAGTAACCACTTCTAAAAGGGTGATTAAATTCCCACATAAGGGCTAATCGTTGTGTTAATTCGATGTCTGGATTCTCTTTAGAGAAGGTAGTTAACTGAAAATAGTGCTCTATACCTGCCTGTTCAATGCGTTTTAAAGTTTCTCTATGTGAAATACCAACATTCTTGGAGTCAACATTAATAAGTTCTTTACGGTTGAATGCCTCATCATGTGTTGATACGTTATTGGCTAAAATGACAAGGCCGAGCACAGCTAAAGTATAAAATCCGTTTTAAACGGACTTTGTACAGCTAATTAGCCCAGTAATTTCTTAATACCTTCTTGGGCCTGTTTATAGCGTAAATTGATTAACGTCATAGCCACTTGCCCGACATCTTCGTACAAATTATCAGCGAATTGATGTAGGTTCAAAGTTGGGTCATAATTTTTTGAAGCAACAAAATCATTAATCTTTTGTTCTCTAACTAATGCTTGAGTAGTCGCTTTAGTTACTAAAAATTGTTGCCAAGGATTTTGTTGCTTTTCATTATTACAAGATTGGCAACAAGGAACAATATTACCCCAGGCATGAAGTCCTAAAGCTGATTTATTCATTGGTATTAAATGATCTTGCGATAACGACTTTCTATTGATATCTGTTCCGCAAAAACAGCACTGATGATTGAAGAACTCCAGTAATTCATCTTTTTGCGCAACTTTAGGGCCGAAAGGTTCGAAACCTCTAGCTTCATCGTAGTATTTTCCAACGTCTTGCAGAAAAATTCTAATTGCACTGTTTGAAATATCAGATTTACTCCGAGCCATGATTCTCCTTTGGCACATGGTACCTTTTTAAACGGCTAAAAATAGTAGAATGAAATTTTCAAGGAACGAGCTCAGCTAAGTGCCAACGTCCATTTAAGTCGTTTATAGCCACTTCTCAGGTAAAAGATATTACTCTTAATTTTTCAAAAGTATCCCCTTGAAGAAATGGTTTTATATCCTCTCTCAATGTTTCAAACTCTACATCATCAGAAACATTAATATGTATAGAATTTCCAACTACATCTATTGTATCAACACATTCTAACGCGCCGATACCTTGATATAAAGATGAAAAATATACTTCGAACTCACCTTCATTTGGTAAAAAAGGACATTCTGCTCTTAAGTCAGATTCAATGACTTCTCTGATTGTTAATATACGAACCATGCTAACTTCCTTTGTATGTATAACTTCCACTAAGGGACTAACTGTTTTGTTAGAAGTAATTCATTTAATACTATTAAATATTTACCTTTTTACTAATGTATCATCAATAGGTTATAAACTTCTGAATTGGCAAGTGTCAGTTTAAAGGCAAACTTTTTATTCTTTTAGTAAATATGTACTTATTTAACTCATTCACTAGTAGTCACTGATTAAATAGAGTTTATCGTCACTAATCCATTTATCGGTCTAAGTATTTATTAAATTTAATACATATATATAAAATAAAGATTAAAGCTTTTTGAGTCGATATAAACTCGATATGGCTTTTACCTTATGCACCCCTAAAAATAAAATAACCAATGATAAAGCGAACTACTCCTACTCTCTAGTCAGGGAGGTTAATGTTGATATATATTATTTTAAATATCATAACTCCTATTTCAATTAAAATTTCAATTACATTTTTGCTAAACTCATATTCCCAGTCGCAGACTTTTCAATATGATCTGACCACCAAAGCATCATCTCTCTTCTACGTTCAAGATATTCAGCTCGATTATAAGCACGACGTACTTCGTTCTTATCAACATGAGCAAGGGCTGCCTCGATAACATCTGGGTCAAAAGTACCTTGCTCATTAAGTGTAGTACTGGCTAGCGCACGCAGACCATGAGAAACCAATTGCCCATTAAACCCCATACGTTTTAGTGCCATGTTTACACTTTGGTTATTAGCATGGCTTTTAGGGTTTCTATGGCTAGGGAATATATATTCTCTGTGGCCAGATATAGTTTTAAGTAGCTCAAGTAATGATAACATTTGAGGCGATAATGGAATGGTATGAGGCTTACTCATTTTCATTCGCTCAGCAGGTATTATCCAAGTTTGCTCATTTAAATTAATATCTTCCCACTTGGCCGTTGCAGCTTCAATGGGCCTAGTCATGGTATTTAATTGCCATTCAACTAAGCAACGGGTTACTTTCATTATGCTGGCGTTACTTAAGGCTTTCATTAATTCCGGCAAACGTTCTGGAGATATAGTCGGCATGTTGGTTTTTTTAGGTGGCGCAAACAGTTTGGTGATGTCAGCTAGGTAATTAACTTCTAAAAGGCCGGAGGCAACGGCTAAGCGCATTACCTCGTTAATATTACGACATAGCCGTTTAACCGTTTCTAAGCTACCTTTGCTAGCCACTGGCGTTAATATGTCTATAACAAGCTTAGGTTTAACCAAATGAATAGGAACAAGGCCTAATAAGGGTAATACATGCAAACTCATGGTTTGCCATGCTTTATCAGCAGTCTCGGCTTTTACCTGTTGTTTTTTAAGTGAGTACCATTTTTCAGCCAGTTTTCCGAAGGTATTTTCAATCGCTTCTTTCTGTTCTTGGCTTTGCTGTATTTTGTTAGCTTGCGGATCAATGTCTTTGGCCAGTAAGTTTTTAGCTTTTTCTCTTAACTGCCTAACTTCCGCTAGTGTTACTTCAGGGTATTTACCCAAACCCATATTAGCTCTTTTTTTGGTGAAAGGGCGGTAATAGTTAAATAACCAAAGTTTTGAGCCATTCGGTTTTACCCTAAGCATAAGGCCTGCACCATCGGCAAGGTTATATTCCTTATCTTTGGCTTTTGCTTGCTTTATTTGGGTATCAGATAGCGGTTTGGTCACTCTGGCCATGGTCTTTCCCTGTTTTAGTAACACTGAAATAGTAATATTGTACTGGTGTTACTAAGAGTGTTACTAAAAAGGCTGGATATTGCAAATTGTTAATGGATCGTATTGGAGACTAAAATAGGATGAGGTGTTGTTTTTATTAGGTTTAAAGGATGTTTTTGGACTTTCTTGGAAGTAAAAGTGGTGGCCCCTCCCTGACTTGAACAGGGGACCTGTCGATTATGAGTTTTTATCACGGTACTTTGATAGAGATTGATAATAATTGATATTGGTTTATTACTCTAACTAAAACAGTTGATTACGTGTGTGCATAAAGTATTCTAGATTGATATCGATTGACTGATATTGATGCCAAATGTAGCACATACGTAGCACAGCTTTTATTGTACTATTGAAAATATGCATCAGGACAGTCTTTCTGATACTAAATTATTTAGTGGAGAAAGAGGAATGGCGAACAAGTTTAAGTTTACCAAGAAGGAACTAGAAGCGCTAACCGTCGATGATAAACGAGTTAGGTATTACGATACTGCTGTGGCAGGTTTAGTGTTGGAAGTATACCCAACAGGGAAGAAGTCATTCAGGGTTTACAAGAGGGCTAAGGGGGCTAAATCAGCCAGCCAAGTTACCCTAGGTGCCTTCCCCGACCTCACAATAGAGCAAGCTAGATCACAAGCAAGAGAAGCCATTAATCAACTTGCCATGGGCATAAACCCTAATGAAGAGGCTAGAGGTGAGTTAAATGCTAATGTGACCTTAGATACCGTTTTTACTGACTATCTTGCGGCAAAGACATTAGCGGATACAACAGTGAGAGGGTATAAGCAGGTCATTAAGTTCTACTTAGAGGACTATAAGCACAAACCTATCAGGCACTTGACAGAAGAAATCATCAAAGATTTACATAACGACATCTCATTGGGTCAATTTAAGGATGTGGAAAAGCCAAGCATGGCGCAGGCTGACCTATGTATGCGAACTCTTAGGGCATTATTTAATTTCGCTAAGTACGAATATAGAGGCTATGACAAAGCCATTATATTTGGTGATAATCCCGTTACAATCCTTAGTCATCAACGTTCATGGAATAACGTTGAGCGCAAAAATACTTATGTTCGACCGCACCAAATGCCTCAATTTTTCAACGTTATAAATGAAATGAGAGAACACTCAGATCTTATTCGAGATGAATTTGCATCAACGGTGTGTGACTTCGTTGAAATGGTCTTACTAACAGGGCTGAGAAAAAGCGAATTGATGTGCCTTGAGTGGAGTACAATTGACCTGCAAGCAAAATCTTTTTATATCAGTAAAACCAAGAATGGCTCACCCCTTGAGTTACCGATCAGTGATTACCTATTTGCCTTATTCGAAAGAAGGTTTAGTAAACGAACGGATAGCGGTTTTGTGTTCAATAGCAATAGTGAAAAAGGCAGGATAGTAGAACCCAAGAAGGTCATTCACCGTATCAACGACAACCTAGAGTTTTCCTTTACCCTCCATGATTTACGACGTACTTTCACCACCATTGCTGAAAGCCTTAACCTTGGTACATATACGTTAAAACGATTACTTAACCACAAAACTCAGCGTGATGATGTTACTGCTGGCTATACGATACTCACACCAGAAGAGCTTCGTAAGCCAGCACAGTTAATTGAAAATAAGATGTTGGAGTTAGCAGAGATTAAAGCAGAAGAGCCAGTACAGGGCTTGAATATGGATGCGCTATTAGCCAGCTTGTCTGATGAAGAACGTAAAGCTTTGTTTCTTAAACTTGTCGATGGGGTAAAAGTTTAAGTTGTTATCTGATAGCTTATGACAATGCCTTACAGAACGGTATTTTGAATCAGAGCTTGTGTGGGAAGGTAATGATTATTTATTACTCTTCTAGAATAGTCATTAAAGATAAGTTAAATAAATGGGGTATTAGAAAAGATCTTTTGAGCCCTATTTTAAAGTGAAAAAGTTATTAAATTGAATTTCAAGCTACACTTAGTGTTTTGCTAAACTTTTATATAGTAGTGTAACTTTTTTTGATATTAACTATAGCTATATCAAAAGGATGGCGGATAAATGATTGTGCAAGTTATCAATTTGCATGCTAATCTAATTATCTTTGTGGTTATAAGAAAAACAAGTTCAATAAGGACTTATTCAATCACATTTTATCTCTATACAGGTATCTTAAGTAAATGAATTTGCTGTCATAGTGGAAGCAACACTAAAGAACCAACTTGATGATAATATTTCCATCAATTTTTCGTCAAGAGATCTATTAAATCACAAGAGTATCCTGATTTAATAGCAAAGATATTTATCATATTTAAACTAAATAGTACGCATAAGGATTCGTGATGAAGTGCGATGTAGTATATAAAGGAATTAGTAGTACGAAAAATTTAGCCAATCTTGTAAGCATAATTAAGCGTTGTTATCCTGATGCTTCTCAAGCCGAAGTCGTAAAATATTTGAAACAAACTGAGCTTACTCTTTTTAGCGATGTAGATGAAGAAAAAGCGAATAAGATCCACCAAGCTATAATTAAGTATGGTGGCAAGGCCGAAATTCAATTCAAAAATGGCAATGAAGATTTATTTAATATTGAAGAGGTTGAAGAGGATGCTACCCAAGAAACAACAAATATAAATCAAGAAAACCACACCTTAAAAGTTGATGAACAGTTAATTGCAAAACCTTGGAAAAGGTCTGTGATCTTTTGTATTGATCAATTACTGATTGCGGGATGTACCTTAATAATTGTTTTTTTGATAACTAGTTTCTTATCTTCCTCTTTGGAACATTTAGAATATCTCGGTTTTCTCTTCAGCCTTATTTATTACACATTGATGACTGCAGGTATGTCTAATGGTAAGACTGTAGGTGCAAGACTTTTAAAAGTACAAGTTGTAGATGAAAATGCTACGCCTTTAAATTTCACCAATTCATTTATAAGAAGCGTTTCATTTTTGTTTGGTTTTGCATTTCTCATAATCACGCCAATAAGTGTTTTCTTTAATCCTAAGCGAAGAGGTTTTCATGATTTAATTTCTGGTGCGTATGTCATTGAAGAAGAAGCGGATGCTTTTGCTTCTAATGCCTTTGCGAAAAAAGCACAGAAAATTGCATTCGAACAGTTAAAACGTGCTCAAGTTATTGGAGTGAAAAAGCTTGAAGAATCAATAATACAAATAAATTCATCTATGCCATATCTCGAAAGCGCAGGTTATACAATCGCTGAATTAGAAATGGAAGTTGGTGTGTCCCCCAAAGTTATTGTAATTGTTAAAATGAATGATGAGGCAACTCTTACAATGGATGAGTTGGAGGAAAAAGTTAAAGATAAACCTATTGTCAGAATGTTGGTAAGTGCCATAAAAATGAGTGCTGATTTACAGAAAAAACTAAGTATCAAATCTATGAAAAGTGTAGGTATGGAAATCAGTTTAGCTGTAGCTCCTTCAGTAAGGTTATTGTTTTCGAGGTAAATCAATGGATAATTCTTATAAACTAGTTTTTAGAGGTGAGATTTTACCAGATAATGACTTAGAAACAGTTCTGAGTGATTTCTCTGCTCTTTTTAAAATACCGAAGGTTAAAGCTGAAGGATATTTTGATGGAAAAAGTTATGTATTAAAGAAAAATTTATGTAAAGAGAAAGCTTTATATATGAATCATAAATTTATTGAAATTGGTGTTATATGTTATTTAAATAATGGGCTGGAAGAAAATAATGTTGATGGCTTAGTACTCAATAAAAATGATAAAAAAAGTAAAGTTGTTAACAAAGAAAAAACGACTTTAAGCCAACATGTAACATCTTTTGCTGGTACTAAAGACATAACTGGACTTAACATAAAGTTACTATTTTCTGATGTGTTAAAAAAAAGAAATGAAAAGGAATTAGAAGAATATTATTCAGTGGGAACTGTTGCTACAACACCTAGCATTGAAACTATAACATCAGATTTTCCAAGACCTTGGCTGTTTATAAGGTTATTTGGACTGATGCTTTTAACCTATCTAGGTTTTGTTTACTCTTATGAATATTGGGCGAATATAAAATTATTACCGGGATTGATTTTTGTTGGGACTTTTGCAATGCCTTTAAGTGTATTGATTTTTTTCTTTGAGACTAATATTCCTAGAAATATCTCTTTGGTAAAAGTCCTCAAGCTGGTTTTACAAGGAGGAATATTATCATTAATTATATCCCTGTTAATGTTTGAATTAACTTCTGATTTAAACTGGTTGGGAGCATCGGTTGCAGGTATTGCTGAAGAGCCGGGAAAGTTAATAGCCTTATTATTGATAGCGAATGCAGTGCAATACCCTTATATCTTAAATGGTCTTTTGTTTGGAGCTGCAGTTGGTTGTGGTTTTGGTTCATTTGAAAGTGCTGGATATGCCTTTGAAATCCTTTTAAAAGAAGATTATAAATCTATGATAGAGAATATTACACTAAGGGGCGTTTTGTCGCCGTTTGGTCATATTGTTTGGACGGGAATGATAGGTGCTGCTTTGTGGAAAGTTAAAAAGGGTAGAGCATTCAATGTCAAAATGTTGTTTGAACCTAATTTTATTAGGGTTTTTCTTATAGCTACACTTTCGCATATGCTATGGAATAGTGGGGACTGGATGGTTCCTTGGTTAATTAAAGCTCCTTTTATTTCAGTAGTTGGCTGGATAGTTATTTTTTCTTTTATTAACGAAGGTGTTATAGAAATTAATGAGATTAAGCGTGTAAAAGTAAAGACGAATCTAGCTATTTGAAAGAAACGTCTGCTAAAAAAATAGGCTGGTTAGAGTAAAGTAGAGCGTTAATTCTGCGTAATCTTTATTGTAAACACTTCTGAAACCATAGCGTAATAGACAAAGTTACTCTCCCAAACTTGAAATACCTCTATAGCCTGTTCAATGGGGTATGTACCAAATAGGTTTTGAAACACACCAGCATCAAAATCAAAATCTAAGTCTTTAGCTAGTTCAGCCATATATCCACTGCCCACATAACAAAAATCGGTGATGTAACAAAACCGCCATCCGTCGCCTTCATTTTCTAACCTCATTTCTACTGGGTGATAACCTCCATCGTCTTTACAATAGTTTGGATCACTGAAGTTAATAGTCACTGATTTTTCATTTTTATGAGGTGCCAGTAAATCCGCAATATAAAGTGTGAACATCGGGCTAACAGGCACGGCTAAGCCTTCGTGTTTAATTCGAATGGTCATAGTATTTCCTTAAGTGTGTGCCCGGAATCAACCGGGCAATAGGTTGGTTGTTGGTGAATAGTTACTTCTTGATGGTCTTAGCGTTTACGGATAAAACCGTATCCAGTTCGCCAGCAATGATAGCCTCAACAATAGTGTCGATGGTTGAGAGTAGGTTGGCTTTATTACCCACTTCAATGGCATGCATGCCTTTTGATAATTCAAGTGGTTTATTGGCATAACGAACCTCTAAGAAGTAGCAATTGTTACGCTTATAAAACCAAGGTCTAACATTCTTAGCTATCCTTGTTTTGGTTCTTTCACCAGTTTCTTGATCGTTAGTCCACTTTTCTTTATAGACTGTGTATACCTCGTCATTAACGTAACAACGTGCCATGTTACGTTGTTGATCTAGTTTAGCTAATAGCCTTTCTCGCTTTGAAAGCAATGGGTTGGCTTTGGTATTTTCAGGGCGAGTGGTGACCTTGAGTTTACTCAATAGTGATTTAGTCATGTTGTTACCTTTATAGGTTATTGGTGGATAAATCCGATAGCCTGAGTGGCTTGTTTGTGGGTTAATTCTGTTTTCAGTAGATCGATAATTTCTTTGGGTGATAATGCTTTGGGGGTAAAGTGATTTCGCCGCTGAACAATAGCAAAGTCACCTGCTGTGAGATGGGTTAGCTTTAGTAGTTCCTCCTTAATAATGGGTGGTATTGTTCGATCATGAGCGGCTTGTTTATAAAACCGTAGTACTTGCTCATGGCTTAAGTAATCAAACTGTAACTTGAAGTCGAACCGTCTCATAACTGCTATATCGAGCTTGCCAATGTAATTAGTTGCAGCAAAGAGCGGTTGAGTGAACGACTCTATTTGGGTGAGTAGTTCATTAACGAGCTGCACTTCCCAGCTTTTATCTAACCCATCCCTTGATAGTAAAAGGCTGTCTACTTCATCAAGCAAGAGGATAGCCCCTTCGTTATGTGCCCGCTTGAATAACTCAGCGACATTCTTCTCGCTTTCACCTACATATTTATCGATGATATCTGAGCACTTGGCGGTAATTAATGGAATATCTAACTTGTCGGCTAAGTGATGTACTAAAGCAGTTTTCCCCGTGCCGGGAGGGCCAAGTAGCAAAGAGCGCACATTACTATTCTTTGTTATAGCACTTTCAATAAGTGTTAGATCTGTTGGGTTGCCCATTAGGTTAACCAATTGAGGCTCAAAGCGCATAGTTTGCTTGTAGTTAAGCTGCTCTGTGTCATACCCACAAGCCTTGAGTGTGTTATCTATGACTTCAGTGACCGTATTCTCGGCACTGTGTGACTTTTGCTTCAATAATTTAGCAATAGAGGTCCCATTATCAATGACTGCTGGTGATAACTGCTGTTTTCTGGCTAATGAATCTTTAAAGGGGATAGAGACATTTAGGCCCTTACAAAGCTTATCTATTATTCGCTTTCTAGTTGTTGTATTTAGCTGTGGAATTTCTAAAACAAACTTGAAACGCCTAATACAACTTTCTTCAAGCTCATCTAGGTGATTGGTTATCCAGAAAGTCGGAACGGTATTATTTTCTAAAACTGAGTGCAGGGTATCCTTTGATATCCGACTCTGAGAGTGATAATCCCTGAATATATCCTCACACTCATCAATTAACAGTACGCATTTACGGTCGTTACGGCAAAGACTTTGAACAAGCTTGTGGTATTGCAATCTAAGGCAGGCACTTGAGGTTCTTGAATTGAATTCATCCTCTGGGTTATCTAACGAATCACCGATTGGTTTAATTTCATATAAATTGTTATTTAGATGGGCCATCAATGCCTTAGCAAGCTCTGTTTTACCTGTACCGGGTATGCCGTATATTAATATATTTACACCTATTAGTTTTTTGTTAACGGCCTGCTTTATCAACTTCAATAAAGTATCTCTCTGAACGTAGTCGAAGTCGGCAAGGGATAGGTTTGATGGTGTAGGTTGAATTGTAATCTGTGCCACTAATTCGCTGTAAGTCTTGGCTTTTACATGAGTTAGACACTCTAAAATCACACTAGGTAAAGGCGCTAATTCAGCTATCTGGGTTGCGTTATCAAACATGAATAACCCAGTCGATGATAATGCTTTGATGGCATTAATTTGTTCCTGAATAGAGTGACCACTGATGTCAGCAACTACTTGATCAATGTTTTCACAGGTAAAATTAAAGTCACCATCAAATAATTGGTTGAGGCCAGTATTCTTTGTGTAGACGGTAAGGAAGGTTAGTAGTTTTTCAGCTCCTTTTGGTAGTCCTAACCCTTTAGTTAACAGCTTGCAGTTATTGATGAGGATAGCTTCGGTGGTATCATCCAAAGCTATCCCGTTGAGGTGCTTATACAGCCGTTTATATTTTTCTTCTTCGGGGATTCGTTCCATTGCTAGTGGCTTACCAGTTAAAGCCCGAACGGTTGAGCCTTTAACAACAGATAAACATTCTTCATCAAAGTAAATAGAATCAAAGGCGTTGAGAACAAATTGGCTAGCTAAAGAGTGAAATGTAGTTTGTTTTAAGTGATTATCGGTTAGTTTTTTCATAGTGTTGCCGGAAGTAGTTACTTTAGAAGGGGTTAGTATTTGAGTTTGGTGATAGCTTGTTGCATAAATTGAGAGCCGCGTTTGTCATAAATTTGAGTGGTGGTAACGCTTGCATGTCCAGCCATTTTACTAACGGTCAATAGATCAACGTCTTGGGTCAGTAACTCGGATATATAGGTTCGCCTTAGATCATGAGGGGTGCATTGCTGACCATCTATCTCAGCCGTCCTTGTTGTTACAACGTGGTAGATAGTAGAGGCTGATATGGGTCTGTTGATATTGACCTTCCCGCCATTGAATGGGTTAAACAATGAGCCATCAATACGACCTCTAACTTTAAGCCATTTATTCAACTCAGGTATTACCCAATCAGGCAGAAACTGGCAACGAGACT
>Ga0209396_1001246_pt1 | contig 28771 bp, 21 predicted proteins | sample GOMGulsemesocosm_6_FD_184638 | JGI IMG/M metagenome (GOLD analysis project Ga0209396, IMG submission 184638) | Methane-oxidizing microbial communities from mesocosms in the Gulf of Mexico - GOM8C Gulf of Mexico (SPAdes) (version 2) | ecosystem: Environmental > Aquatic > Marine > Cold seeps... | reverse complement strand
GATGAGATACATCATTAATTTGAAGTGTAATTATTTCAGCTGTTGGATTTGGATAGGTTTTAATTGTTGAATCATTAAAAATATAATCAAAAGTTGACAAAACATAAGTTGTAGTTCCTCCAGGAACAGAAGAAACAGTTGTTGTTGTCACATTTCCATAAAAAGTAGGCCCAACAGCATACGGATAAGCCGAATTATGGTTTGTATCTACAGTAGCGTAATATGCATAAGTTCCCGCTGGATATTCTGGTGTTATCGCAAAACGACCGTTATGCTCATCTAAATAATAGTCTTCTGGATGCGATACAAATAAATAATCCTCTCTAAAATACCCATCAAAATAGGTGGCACTTACATTTGGCCCATTGGTTCTAGTTGCTGCTCCCGTTAATTCATAACTTGATTGAATCCTCACAATTCCTCCTGAACCATCAGCATTAGCAAATCCATAAGCACCATAAATAGGAAACCCATCATAGGCAAAACCAATTAGTGGAGAATGCGCATTTGTATCCATTACATACAAACCATCTGCGGGATACGTATCACACACATCAGACACCTCTAATAAATCCATATCAAAAGCACTTGGATTTTGGTGATGGTGATAATTCCCCATTGCTGGGTGCGCTTTATTACAGTCAAACCCTTCCATTTCTGCCGGTATCGCATCTCTATTCCAATCCATGACTGCTGTTGGCCCACCTGGACAAGGAGCATTTCCTGGGCCTCCACAAATATTATTTGTAGCAGAATTCCATGCCACTCCATCTCTATAATCAAATAAAGCCACTCCATTAATAAAAATACCGATATTTCCTGGAGTAGTATCTGTTGAAGCTCCTGTGTTTTGAGTAGGGTTCAAAGGCATTTTAAATATAGAGTTTTGAGCAGTTGCGAAAGACGGATTACCATCTTGAAAAGGACCTGTTATATAGGCAGGAATTCCTGTTGCGGAAACATATACCCAATCCGTATCATAATCTACCGATTGCACATTGGCTAAATCTGAATCGTTAATTGGAGTTGAATTCCCAGCCACGTAATGACGTCCAGTTATCCCAGTAGTGTTTTGCATCCATGCCGTTATAGCAGGATTTGTTTGTGCTAACATACTCATAGGAATTAATAGCATTGCTATGTTAAATAATTTTATTTTCATGATTTTAGGCTTTTAATTAATCATGGCTAATGTATTGCAAACAGCTTAGTTAAAAGACCGAGTATATAAGTCTGGACAAATTTTGGATATAAATCAACCCGTTTTTCGGTATGCGGATGGCGTTAGATTTGTTTGCTCTTTAAAAACTTGATTAAAGGTTGATTTAGAATTAAATCCGGATTCAAAACCAATAGCCACAATAGTATACTTATGATAGGATTCATCCTTAAGTAATTTACAGGCGTGTGTAATTCTAAAATCATTTACATATTTGTAAAAATTCTTCTGATAGGTTTGGTTGATAAAATAAGAAAGGTCATTTGTGGAAACATCCATCTCTTTTGCAACATCAGACAATCGTAAATTTTCGTTTAAAAATGCTTTTTCAACTACCATATACTGATTTAGCTGTTCCTCTAAATTATCAAAACTCCTTTCCTTATTGTGTAGTTTTTTATCTTCAACGACCTGCCCTATTACTTCTTGTTCGCTATTCCTTTTTTCGGAACATAATTCAGACAATACGTTTTGCTGAAACCCAAAAGCACTTAAAAAGAATACAAATAGTAGACTTGATAATGGCCCCAATTGTTTTACAAACGGAATTGCTTTTTCGCTTCCAGGGTATGCCTTTTCAACAAAAGAAGTAATTGCTAAAAGCACAAAAAATACCCCCAACCACTGTAACCATTGAAGTGTTATGGAGTAATTACTGGCAGAATAAAATTCTTTTACTTTTAACTTACTCTTCCTAATCAATTGAATAATTAACACACTATAACACATATTAGATAGTGCTATACAAGAAGTTAGAAAATGCTTTGGCAATTTTGTTTTGTTAGAAGACTGAAATATTTGAGTTACAAATTCATTATCGCCAAAAGGAGCTGGTGGTGGCGCAAAATTGATTAACAAAATGCTAAACAATAAAAAAGGTATGCTATGAAAAAACACCATCTTTTTATTAACTGATTCACATAAAATTGATTTACAATAAAAATAAAGTAAAGGCCCTACTAAAAAGAAACTAGCAGCCGAGAACACCATTCGTATAAAGGTATTATCAAAGCCATAAAATGTTCCTAAAAGTGTTCCTAAAAACGGGATTGGAATAACTACAAATAGCAACCATAAATACTTTGGCCTGTCTTTTTTTATACATACCAAAAACAGTGCACTGAAAAAACAATGGCTTAGTAAGGCTACAATACCAGAAAACACTAAAGAGTTCACGTGATTTATTTTTGAGTTATTAATTCTTTTGGGAATGAAAATCGTTTATCAAACAAAAATTCTTTATCCGTTAGCGTATGTAAAAACACTAATAAGTCTACTTTTTCATTTGGTGTTAAAACGATTGCTTCTTTAAGTTCCTCATCCAACGTTTCACTGTGTTGAATTCCGTTTGTATAATGTGTAATTACTTCTTGTAAGGTTTCAAACCTTCCATCATGCATGTAAGGTTTTGTAAATTGTATATTTCGTAATGTTGGCACTTTAAATTTTAACGAATCTTTTGAATCTTGAGTAATTTTCATCCTTCCATAATCGTTTAATGTAGTATCTACTGCTAACCCATTATTTTTAAATTCATTATTTGCAAACAAAGGCTCTATATGGCACGTAGCACAATGATTTCGAAATAATTTCAATCCGTTTTTTTCTTGATCAGTAAACACTACTTCTTTTCGAATATATTTATCATATTTAGAATTATAGGTATTTAACATTACAGTAAATTGAGTTAAGCCTAATAACACTCGCTGCCCAGTTATGGTACTATCCTGAAATGCTTTATAAAACAAATCCTTGTAAAAGGGAATAGTATCTAACTTTCTAACTACATTTTCTAAAGTTTCAGCCATTTCTACATCGCTAGTTAATGGTGCTAATGCTTGTACCTCCAAATGATTGATACCACCATCCCACATAAAAGAATTTGACCACGCCGTATTCATTATAGCCAACGAATTTCTAGTTCCAATTTTTCCTTCTATGCCATGGCTTAAATCATGATCAATATGAGTGAATCCAGAAGCTTGTAGATGGCAACTAGCACAGGATACGGTATTATCTTTAGACAATCTTGGGTCGTAAAACAAAGCTCTACCTAACTGAAAACCATCTTCAGTAACTGGATTGTTTACAACATCATAAATTGGTTTCGGCCAATATTCCGGGTAGGTAAAAATATTCTTCTTTGCTTTTAAGTTAATAAAAGACAACAGCAATATTCCACCAATAAAACAAGTGATTTTTTTTATCATTTTAAACTAAACATCTTAACGGCTGTATTTGCCACCCCAGAAGCTTCTTCTCCAGGAATCATTACACTATGATTATCTTTTAAATTTACCTCATCCATGAAAGTTGCTATATCTACAACTAGCGTAAGCTTCTTTTGATTATTATTAAATGGATATCTCAATGCTCTTAACGTCGGAAAGGGTTCCTGAAAACCACCTATATGAAAGGTGAATTTATTTTTTCTTGCCGGACAACTAGGACTAACCCCTTCTATTTTTATATTAACATAACCACTCTGCCACGCCCAATACATTCCATTTGCAGGATCTAAATCTCCGGAAAGTGCTCCAGACTCACTTAAATTTCCATTAACCCCTAAAGAAAAGTACACTTCTTTAATCTTTTTATTTTTGGGAAATTCAAAAGATTGGAAAAGTGTACTTTCATTAAATACATCAATCAAATAGGAGCTTTTATTTATTTCATGATACGTATTATTGGCTAATTCAAATTTAAAATCAGTTAAATAAAACTTTACTGTATTGAACTGTATTGAATCTCCTGTTTTAGACACATACCAATGTTTTTGTTGAAGTTTTTCTCCATTAAAAACGGGTTTTATCACTATTTTGAACTCTTTTTTTACTTGTTGACTAAAAAGTAACATGCTAAAAAACATGAAACAACACAAGCAACTAATAGTTTTTAAATCATCTTTCATTAATAATGAAAATTTTGTTTTTTTTATTTGATAATACTTAAGACTATATTTTATAAAAAAGGTTTAATTTTATTCCTCAAATAAGTTTTTTTACAAATAATATGAAGCGAATTTTCAATAAAAAAAGAATCATAGCATTCTTTTTATTCATCTCATTACTTTATGTAATTGCAATGACGTTCTTATATTTCAATCAAGAGAAATTCTACTTTCATCCAAAAACATTGGCAACTAATTATCAATATCATTTTGATGCGGAATTTGAAGAAATCAATATCCCTGTTGACAAAAACAATACTATAAACAGTCTGCTATTTAAAAGTAAAAACTCAAAAGGTGTTATTTTATACTTACATGGAAACGCTGGTGCATTACATGACTGGGGAATGAGAGCTCCTTTGTATACTAACAACAATTATGACATCCTTTTTGTAGATTATCGTGGATTTGGAAAAAACAAAAACCAACTTGAAAGCGAAGAAATGTTACATAGTGACATTCAGCATGTATATGATTTTTTAAAAACAAAATATCAAGAAAATGAAATTATTGTATTAGGGTTTTCTATAGGTTCTGGATTAGCAGCTAAAGTAGCGGCTAACAATAATCCAAAAGCATTGATTCTTGAAGCTCCTTATTACTCCTTTGAATCTTTAGTACACGAAATAGCCCCTATAGTACCTTGCTTTTTAATTGAATACAAAATACACACTCATAAATTTATAGAAAAGGTTCACTGCCCAATTACTATTTTTCACGGAAAGGATGATCAACTAATAACTCCTGAAGGGAACTCAATACAGCTACAGCAGCTCAATCCTGATAATATTTCGTTACATTTAATAGACAATTGTAATCACAATGGTATTTACAGAAGTGATGCTTACTTTAATATATTACCGACTGTGCTAAAATAATCTATTTGCTATTAGACACCTCTACAATATCATTGACAGTTTCATACCTCCTTTGATTTTTAAATCACCCGCATCACGATAATCTAATGCCTCAAAACTAGAGTCGATTAAAATTGAAAATAAATAAATTGTTGTTCTTTACCTGCAAACCAAAATATAGCTGCTATTAATGCATAATAAAACGCTAGTCTAAATGGTCGTTTCCACTTTTCTCCTATACTCGCTATTGCATATTGCGATTCTCTTCCTATCCATTCTATTATTAAAAACACAAGTATTAATAACAAAGTATTTCCTGTTCCTACTTCTATTTTGGTGAAAAATGATAATGAAAACATTTCTGAAAGATAACTCAAGGCATGTGGCACGTTATCTGACCTAAAAAACACCCAAGCAATTGTACTTAGCAAAAAGGTTAGAAGCATATTAAAAAACTCCTTTATTGTTGGAATGTATTTTCCTTGAGCAACAACCCCAATATTTTGTCTGTTTTTATTCAATAGCAATAATGGTAAAAAATACAGCGCATTTAATACCCCCCAAACAATGAATGTCCAATTAGCACCGTGCCAAAAACCACTTACAATAAAAATTATGAATGTGTTTCTTATTTTCATTGAAGTTCCTCCTCTACTCCCTCCCAATGGAATATACAAGTAGTCTCTAAACCATGTTGATAATGATATGTGCCAGCGCCTCCAAAACTCGGCGATATCTCTTGAGAAGTATGGGAAAGCAAAGTTTTGCTGTAAATTAAATCCAAAAAGTCGAGAAGTTCCTATAGCGATATCAGAATACCCTGAAAAATCACCATAAATTTGAAATGTAAAAAACAAGGCTCCCAGAAACAAGGTGCTTCCAGAGTAATCTTCTGAATTATTAAAAATAATATTAGCGTATTCAGCACAATTATCAGCAATCACTACTTTCTTAAAAAGCCCCCACAATATTTGACGAAGCCCATCGACTGCCTTATTATAATTAAATTCTCGTTTTTTATAAAATTGAGGTAGCAAATTAGACGCACGTTCAATAGGTCCAGCCACCAATTGTGGAAAAAAACTAACAAAAGCAGCAAATGCAATAAAATCACTTGTTGCCTTTAAGGTTTTCCGATAAACATCAATGGTATAACTTAATGTTTGAAAGGTGTAAAAACTTATCCCTACGGGTAAAATCACTTGTAATGAACTTACTTCCAGTTTAGTTCCAAAAAGGGAGAAAGCACTGATGAAATTATCTAAAAAGAAATTATAATACTTGAAAAAGCCTAGGAATCCTAAGTTTATTAGGATACTTGTCCATAGAAGCATTTTTCTTTTCCCGCTATGAGATGTTTTTGACAAACAAACCCCTACCGAGTAATCTATAATTGTACTAAAAAGTATTAAGGATAAAAACTTCCAATCCCACCAGCCATAGAACAAGTAACTTGCTGCAACTATTAAAACATTTTGCAGCTTTAAAGGATAGTTTTTTAAAAGCCAATATACTATAAAAACTATAGGAAGGAATATGGCAAAATCAATGGAATTAAAAAGCATTGTTAGTTTTAACTTTATAAAGGATTCTTTAATGGTTTTCTCTTAACACAAAACGAAATTAATGGTTTTAATTTAGAAAAATCAAGAAGTCTTTTAATAATTTTATTCTCCCATAAAAAAGCCCTTTCAAACACTCGTTTAAAAGGACTTTATCTATTCTAAAAATAGATATGGATAAATATTACCCCTAATTTTTTACTTCTTTGATTTGCTTTATCAATTCAACATTTTGAAAATGATTTGAACTATAGGACATTACTAAAGTTCCTTTCAAGTTATCATTTGCAACAATAGCAAACAACTCCGTTTCATCTTCTGGATTAGTCATTCCTTCAAATCTAAATGTACTCACAATAGTAAGTTCATCAGGTTGATATTCCTTTTTGGAATATAATGCCTTAATACTGTTTTCCTCTGCTTTAAAATCTTCAGTAAACCCTTCATCCGTTAAAGTGTTTATAGCTATTGATAATGAATCAAAACTCCTTGTATCCATGTCTAATTTTTTTTAGTAACTAACCTCTATACACATCTATCTAAGTTAGTGATTTTAAAGAACATACACAAGATGTGTTTTGCTTTCAAACCAACAATATTACACTAACTCAATGAATGATATAAAAGAACATTAACACAAGTATTAAGCGAATTAATCTAACGTAATAAACTCCAAACAAAAAGCCCTTCAAATTAGTTTTGAAGGGCTTTTTGTTATTTTAAAATACTAAGTAAATCTTACTTAAAGTGTTTTAAATTAATTAATTCTTGCTCTGTAAGGTGTTTCCAATGTCCTCTAGGAATATCTTTTTTAGTTAAATCACCAATCATCACACAATCAACTTTTATCAAGTCATATCCTAAGTGTTCAAAAATGGTTCTTAATACTCCGTTCCCAGTATTTAAGATAGAAATACCTAATTCATTTTTAGGAGAATTGGTAATATAAGTTGCTTCAACAACTGTTACTTTTTTACCTTCTATAAGTATTCCTTCTTGAATTTTTTTAAGATCCTCCTGTTTTAAGTTTTTATCTAATTCTACATGAAATAAACGCTTTACTCCAGTTTTTGAGCCAGTAAATTTCTTAACCATATCATCATCATTGGTAAAAAACAGTAATCCCGTAGAATTCCTCCCTAACCTTCCTACAGGTTTAATCCTTGAACTGGTAGCATTTGCAACCAAATCCATTACGGTTCTACCTTTACTTTCACTTGTAGTAGTTGCAAAACCTTTAGGTTTATTTAAAAGTACATATGCCTTAGGTTCAGGGTTAATTCTGGAACCATCAAAACGAACATCATCATCTCTCTTCACTTTATAACCCATTTCTGAAACTACTTTTCCATTAACAGTAACACTACCAATAGAAATATGCATGTCTGCTTCACGACGAGAACATATACCAGAATTTGCTATATACTTATTTAAACGAATTTCATCAGACGGCCCTTTTTTTACAGAAACCTCTTTAGCCACAGTTTTCTTTACAGAACTTTTTGACTTTGACGCTCTTGATTTTGGGGCATTAGCTTTTTTATAAGAATCGTTTGTATGCTTCTTTCTATCAGTGTTCTTTCTTTCGCTTGACATGTATACTAAATTTTGCACAAAGGTATTGCTATTTATTTTATAATTACGCGTGATTTATCGTCTAATTAACCTAAACATGAAGACTTTATCATTCTTTTTAGATTTTATTCTCATTTTTAGCACTACGTGAAACACTACCGATGATACTTTTTCTCACCTCCGTCAGGTTCATCTAATTTTAATTGTATTATTAAAAACACAAACCACCTCCCATTTTTCTTGATAATATCCTTCCAGGAATTACGTTAGAGTTACGCTTATTTTAAATTCATCTTTATCCTGAAGAAGAATTATGAATTACTATGAAATAATCAATTTTACAGTTTACCTGGTTAAGAAACAAATAATTAAATGTAAATTACTTTACCCCTAAATAGAATATACAACTTAAAATAAATGCCAAACTGTTGGAATTGTATCACTTTTATAGGATGGTGCAAACTTAGGTTACATTGAACCATAAAACATAAATAACAAAAGCCCATTCTCAAATAAAATTTTAAGAATGGGCTTTTAAATCTTTATAAGGTTTTTTACTCAATAATAACCTTATGAGTACTGGTTTCTCCAGAATTATTTATTTTAATTAAATAAATTCCTGAAGCCCGACCAGAAATATCTATTAGGAACTTATTACCTTTTAGCATTTGCTTATAATAAATTTTATTACCTGATGCATCATAAACTTCTACGTCGCATCCATTACAATACTTATCTAATTCTAAGGTAAATTTTCCTTTGTTAGGGTTAGGATATATTTTAATTTCATTAATGCCTTCCGAAGTTAATCTTCTCGGTTTACATCTTTTAACTTTAAATCTCTTGCTTTCAAATGTTGCACTACATGTTTCCCCTACTTCATTTTCAGCAGTAACTGTTAAAGTAACAGCATAAACTCCATCTACAGTATAGACATGCGTAGGCTCAAAATCAGTACTTGTATTACCATCACCAAAATCCCATAAATACTGAACATTAAACCAACTTCCTGTACTAGAAAGATTAATAAACGTATAGGTGCACTTATCTAACTTTACCATTTTAAACTTAGTATCTATACTACATGGTTTACACTCAACAACTATATCTACACATCTTCTTTTTGTACAAGACTCACCAAGAACATTTAACCCAACCATCTCTAAACAAACGTTATACATTCCATTCTGTTCAAATTCATATATTAAATTAGTTGGGGCAGTTGGATCTGTACCTACTATCGTTTCTACTAAATCACCACTTGGAGAATATATCAACCATTGATAACTTTGAATAGTTCCGCTCTCTATATAAAAAGTAGGTACAAATTCCCTAACATTGCAAGGATTCTCTTGATTGGCCTTTATTTTAAAATCTCTTTTAACAATACATTCTTCACAATCAGGAGTAATAGATATTGAATCTTGATACAAACACTCATTACCATTTTCATGTACTCCATTTATTGTTAAATCAACAGTAAAAGGTGCCCCTATATTAGGAAGTGTTATTGCCACATTATTCCCCGAATAAGTATCTACAGGATTTCCAGAAGAATCAGTAATTACCCAAGAATATGCATCAATAGTTCCTGAACTAATTACAGGGTTTACAGCATTTAAAGTATACTCTAAACAAGAACCGTCATAAACTATAGCGGACACCGCATTAATATCTATACTTTCAATTACACATGTTTCACAATTGATTTCAATAGTTTCAGAAATTTCACTTTCACAAATATCACCAAATGGTGTAACTCCTCTAACAATCAATTTCACTTCATAAGTTCCGTCGTTTGTAAACTCATGAGAGAATATTGAAGGTGCTCCTGATAAAATACCTGTATCTAGAATTAGTGATCCGCTTTGGTTAATTATCCATTGATAATTTAGTGCAGTTCCTCCATTAAAAGTAACTGAAGGTGTAAAATCATATAAACTACAATTATCTTCACTTCCATTTGCTGTTATCCCTAATTTACTAATACTACAATTAGGACAATTAACAACTATAGTTGTACAAACATTCTGAGTACAATTATTTCCATTTGCAGTTGTTGCATTTACTTCTAAACAAACTTGATACGTTCCAGAACCTGGGAAATCATAATTGTTTAAAGTTGTTGGAGTAGTACCAGTAGTATCAATAATAGTATCGATTATAGTACTCGTTATTACATCTGTAACTGTCCATGTATAATTTGTGATAACTGCTCCTGTTGCTACATAACCGTCAATATGTATGTCATATCGATTACAAGGGCCATCAAATAGAATTTCCCCAGCAGGTCTTAACTCATAATCTATTGAACATGTTTCACAATTGATGGTCACTTCTTCACAAATGGTTTCTTCACAAGTAATATTGTTTACAGTATCTAACCCAATAACTGTCATACAAACATTATATGTACCATCACTAAACTCATGCCCTAAAGTACCAGACTCCGAATAAACGGAATTAGTTAAATCTGTAATAGCATATACGTTCCATTCAACTTCAGTAATTGTAGTATCCGAATTCCCTAATACTGATGAATTAATACCTATTAACATATTACATGCAATAGCTCCACAATCATCCACAGACCCATTCAAGATAGTCATATTAGGAGTAATTTCACAATTACCAATTGTACAACAAATATTATTAGTTAAATCTCCATTTAACTGTAAATTACTTGAACAAGTTTCTGATCCTTCACATACTAACGTAGTGTTTACATTTATTTCATAATTAAATATAACATCTTCACAAAAATCCTCAGCTGATGTAAAATTAAACGTGAATGTTTGTGCTGAAGTATCCGTTTCATCAATATCGAAACCTGCGGTTGGGTTAGGATCTAATACAATGTTGGTATTTGTTGTTTCTATAGTTAAAACAGCTTCCGAATTACTACTCAAAGCATTATCAGAAATATAGCTTATAGTTCCTGTATAATTACCACATTCACCATTTTGAACAATACCCAATATTAGTTCAGGAGAATAATTTGTAACCTCTTCTAAACCTAAAATATTAGGTGTTGTTTCAAATGTTGGTACACCAGCATCTACATTACAATTTGTAGTTCCTTTCGTATTAAAGTAAACTTTATCTACTCCATTATAGTCACAACTAGGAGTTAATGTTACTAATAATTGGTAGTAATTATTAAACTCAGTTGAAGTATTAGCAATAAATCCAGGTAATACACCACCTGTCCCTTCCAAATTCCAAGCTGTTCCGCTTGTAATCGAAATTGGAGCAGAAAACCCTATTGCCGTAAAAGAAGCTGCTGTATCAATAACTTCGGTTACAGGGTATTGATATTGTACACTCATGTTCATTCCAGATGGCACATCAATTTGAAAGTTTGGATCTGTTATATTAGCTTTCTCATTATTAGAAATCTGCACTAAGTATTGAAAATCCTCGCAATTAGGTAAAGGAGTGCTACTATCAAAAAGAGGGATTACATCCATCCATAAATCTGATTTAATTATTTCCAGATCAACCTTTTTACCAGAGTCTAACGGACAAATGGCACTTTCATTATCCAAAATTGTGTCAGGAATTTCGCTACAAGATATTCCAGTTTCTATTTGAATTTCAACAGTTTGATCAGCTAGATTACAATTATTGAGTGTTACCTCTATATGACCCTCCATACCAGAATTAGCATTTATAGGTGATAGTCTTAGCAACAATGTTGTAACTCCCATATCTGTATATTCAACTGGACTTCCTACAATATCATAACCATCAATTGTAGCATTAGAAACACTAATTAAATGATTTGGATCACTTGGATCACTTGGGTACATAAATTTTATCCAAGGGAATAACGCCGTTTTTGTACTTACGTTATTAACATCTATTTTATACCTTGTTACTGCATTAACCGATTGAAAAATTGGGTTTACTACATCCAAACTTAAATCACCAACATTGAACCCACTGCCATTACTTATTATATATGGTGGATGAACTTGTTCTATAATTTCTCTACAAGGCTCTTCCGCATAACCCTGTTCTAAATGAGACGCAGTAACGCCAATAGTTTGGTTTGGGGCAATATTACAGTCATTTAAATTTAACCTCATTAGAATACTGCAATACATTATAGTTGCTGTTTTATCAAATGGATGAAACTCTTCAAACGCTCCCGACCCTATACTTTCATCATAAATTCTAAATACCCCTGGGCTACCTATTACAGGTTGAATAGTCAGTGGAACCAAACCAGATGGATTACCACTTACAACATAACGTGCACTTTCTAAAGTAATTCCTCCCGAAGCAGCTCCAGGTATTGTAATTTCTACTGGTCCTATTATCTGAATAACATTTCTAAATTCATTTGGAAAATCATCACCTGCACCTCCTTTTACATGAAAAGTAGTATAAACATCTCCATGAGCATAACATGTAGCTTGGCTTGCTGCAACCCCCCCGAAATAAGTCAGTTTATATACCTCAAAATCTTCTCCATAATGATATGGTGCTGGAGGGAAACTTTGACTTATACTAAAACCTGATCTAAAATTTTCTATAGGATTTACATTAGAAAAATTAGGGTTTCCATTAACAAATTTAGCTACTTTAAAGTGTGATCTAATTTGTATAACATCTCCTGTAGCTATTGTTTGCCCAGTGATGGCAACTTCCACAAAAGTCTCTGTACTTGTACTTAAAGTAGTATTAATTGCAAAACCACTTGCAGGAATATAACTTCCACCAGCAATGCTAAACTCAGCATTTTTCAGCTCCAAATAAGCTTCACCTTCCGGATGAGTATATTTAATATATCCATAAAAAGTATCATCTATACCAAGATTACATACTGCTGTTCCAGCAAGATCTGTTCTAATAGTATCACAAGCGTAAGCACCTTGAGTATTTAATCCTGTAAAAGTACCATTATCTACTCCATCAATTGTAATTTGTGTTGTTCCGTCTGGAGTAGTTCCAAAACTTGTACGTTTAGCTTCAAAGCCAGTTGCTATTATTGGGTAAGGAGTTGGACAAGATGGTAATAAAGGTAGACAATGTAAATACAGTTCTTTTGCTGCACAACCCATGTTAATCTTTTGGCTTGTACATTGAGAAAACGCTCCATAAGCTGTAGCATCTATAAGAGAGCTATCGCTTGAACAAATTTCAGCACTTTCACAATCTAATTCTATATCAAAATCAAAACAAAGATCATAATAGACTGGTGCCGCAGAAAACTCAAAAGGTTCATCAACGGTTATTGTTAAAGTTGTTATACCAGTTACAGCATCAATTGATTGTGAAACAGTAGAAGGCATAATTTCATCATAAGGCGATGTAAACGTCCCAGATTCATCAACATATTGAGTACCACAAGGAATATCAATTGTTGCCTCAAAAAGCAAACTATCATCATATATTTGATTTTGCCAACCTGCTCCTGCACGAGTTATACAAAATTGTACATGTTGTGCTTGACCATCATCAAAATCATCTTCAACGGTTAATTCTACATCAGTTGTGATATCTCTTAAATTAAAATAAGTACGTAAATCATCTTCTTCAAAATCAATATCACATGTTGAAGTTTTAACTTGAAAATCAGATGAAAAATAAGTTCTATACAGACCGCTATTACAATTATTTATATCATAGTGTGTTTCTGGTAAAGTCATAAGAACATCACAAGTAAATACTAATGAGGCTCCAGGCGCTAAATCATCAAAATCACCATCACCATCTTCATCCGTCAAAGCTGTTAAGCCAGGAATAAGAGCTACAGACAGTGGAGAAAGTGCTGAAATATAAGCTAAAGCATCAATAGAAATATCATTAATTTTAGCATTAGAAATTTGAGCTCCAAAATTTTGACTTAATTTTAAACTTATATCAAATGCAGGACTTTGTGAGTCAACTTCATTGGTAATAACATAAGTAACTTTTGAAGTATGACCACATAAGTCAATTCCATTATCAGAATCAAAGCTATACGTTAAGTGAGGTTCAATTTTATTAAAAACAAAATCACCAGTTACTTGTTTTCTATCACAAGTAGTACCACTAGTACAAATAATTGCTGTAGTATATTCCACATGTTGTGAGTCACCAACAAAACAAGATTTAGCACGAAAATCTAACACAACTTCAATATTCATTAAAGCGTTGAAATTTGGAATTACAAGATCAACAGCATTGAAAGTTAAATCAAGAGAAGCGCCAGAGGTTAATATAGCTGGTACTGCATATGAAACCGTATCAATTATAATTGAAGAAACACCCATAAATTGCAATTCAGAAGTAGGGCTTACCTTTAATAAAAACTGAGAAAAATCCATTGAATTACCAGGAATACCAATATTTACTTGCTGATGCACAAAGTCATATGTATTGTTAACCTCAATAATTTGGTTAGGTTGTCCTAAAACAGGATTAGGAATCGTTAAATTAACATCTCTAAAATACAAGTTATAGGTATCAGCATCAGTAATTTGAATTACTGGCTGTGGTGTACTAGAAATACTATATGTAAATGTTATATCATTTTTAATAGCGTCAGAACTGCTATCTATAAATGTATAGGTCTCACAACCAGCAATGGCATCAAATTCTAATGTTACTGATGTATTATTAGCAATAGCATCAATAGTAGTAAAAATAGGGGTATTAGGATCAACAACAGTAGTATCTAAAAAACTTGAAGATACGGTACTTGCAACATAGTTAATTCCTTCAGGAAGATCTATTTCCAATAGGGAATTTGCATCAATTACATTTCCAGTGTTGTTTGTTATTGTTACTTGGTAGGTTTGTTGATTACCACATATTTCAATACCATCGGGGTTATCATAAGTAATTTGCACTTCTTGTGCGGTTGAAATTGCTGTAAACAACAGCGCGAACAACATAAAATAGTTAGTTAGTTTTTTCATTGGTTTTTATTTAAGTTGACAAATATATTTGATTGTGAGTGATTAACAAATGTTTATGACAAAACATCATAATTATTATTCATTAATTAATACTTTCCGTTGTCAACTAAATCTTACCCAAAAAACATCATTAGTTAGCTAGTCATTAAAAGTTGTATATACAACTTTTAATGACTAGCTTTGACATATGGAATTTAAAAACATCGAAACTTTTAACCCGCGAGAATGTATCTCAGGAAAAATAATGCGTATCAATCGGATTACTGCGAATATTTTCAGAAAGTATTTAGCTCCTTTTAAAATTACAGATAGCCAACTAACCTTATTGTTTGTATTAACAAAAGCTGGTGGTCTAACGCAAAAGCAATTATCTGATTTTGTGTTTTTAGAGAAATCTACTTTAAATAGAAATCTAAACAGATTGATAGAAAAAAAATTCCTTACTCGAAAAAAATTCCCTGTAATTGAAATAACACAAGAAGGAAAGTTATTTGTTGAGCGAATTATTCCTGAATGGGAAAAAGCAATGGCTGAAATTAGATTAATTATTGGTGATAATGGAGAACAATCTGTATCAATTTTATTGGAAAAATTAATAACTAAAAAATAATACTATGATATTAAAAATTGCGTACATAGGATTAACAATACTAATGATTTTAATAGTATTCAAAGGAGGATTATATACTATTAGTAAAACATTTCAAGAAGCCCAAAAACGACAAAAGAAAAAAAAACTACTCGTTATTGGATTCCTATTATGGCAACTATACATTTTCATAATGGCTTCAAGCAATTTTTTAGCGAGTTATAGCTTCCCTCCTAGGTTCGCATTAGCTTTTATCCTACCCTCGTTTATTTTTACAGGAATTTTTATATATACCAACAGAAAAAATAAATGGATACAGAACATACCTCAACACTGGCTTATCTATATTCAGTCTTTTAGAATATTTGTAGAGCTACTGTTTGTGTTCTCAGTAGCTCAAGGAATCCTCCATAAAGAAGCGAGTATTGAAGGATATAATTTTGATATGATCATGGCCATTACTGCCCCTATAATTGGCTTATTAGTTTTCAAGTACAAAATATTATCTGAAAAATGGTTGATCTACTGGAACTATTTAGGACTCGCTATTTTAGCCTCTGTTATTTTTGTATTTATGTCTAGCATTTACAAACCTGAAATTTACGGGAGCAACATTCCTTTATTACCAATGGAATCATTTCAATATCCATATGTATTGGTCGCAGGATTTTTAATGCCTCTAGCTGTTTTTATTCATATATTATCAATAGTACAAATCAATATCCTTGATACAAGCACACGAGGTATGAATTAACTATAACAATTCTCGTTCGGAGAATGCCTCAGGGAATTAAACCCACTAGTGGGATTAAAACATGCTATGCCAACAAAATAAATAAGGCTTTTATTTTACTAATGAGTAATTCTGGCTTTATTAAAACAATACTGAAAGCACCAATAACAATCACAAACTTAAGTACATTATGTAATAATACATAATGCGGTTTTTTATTTGCCAACCATAACTTTATAGTGTAAAACAATAATAGAACAGTAGCAAAATAAAAATAGTAATTCATTTTTCCTATTTCAAAATAACTTACTAACACTATTGTTGTTATTAAGGTTAATACTATCAAAGCTGACAAAATTTGTTTGGTTATTTTTACACCATAAGCCACTGGTATCGTTTTGTAATTCAAGGTTAAATCCCCTTTTATATTCTCTAAGTCCTTTGTTATTTCTCTTATGGAGATGATTAAGGATAAAAACAATCCATGAAAGAATATTACGGTGTCAAAGTTTCTATAGTATACAAACACAATAAAGAAAGGGGCTATGGCTAATGAAGAAGCTATTATATTCCCAATAAAAGGATAACGTTTTAGTTTGTGAGAATAGAACCAAATCATAAAAATATATGATGAGAAAAATAACACTGCTTTAAACGACACATAGCTCGCCAAAATTACGGTTAAAAAATTAAGCACAAAATAACCAGATAATTTTGTGTTTTGGCTAACCAACTTATCCAACATTGTCTTTTTTGGCCGATTGATTAAATCCTTTTCGGAATCATAAAAATTATTGATAATATATCCCGCGGCAATTACTAATGACGTTGCAAAAACCAAGGTGAATAGTCTTGGATCCAAAACTACCTCTCCTAAAGGAGTGTCTTTTGATAATATGTAAATAGAAGATAGGTACTGAGCTAATACAATAATTAAAATATTATAGCCTCTTACTACAGAAAACAAACTAAAAAGTTTTTTTAAAAAGAGTTTGTTTTGTCTTGAAAGCATAATTAAGAAGTTAGTACCACTTCGCTGTTAGAAAATTAGTTTTTTAACTTTAAAACATCATCCATCTATAATGGTATGACTAAATAAAAGCCAAATGCCATTTAACGGCTAGAAGTTATAAACCACTTCTAACTTATAATCTTTTAAGGCCTTTTGTGCCTTGTCATAATCCTCAGTAAACCCAAGAATATAACCACCGCCACCTGAACCACACAATTTTAAATAGTAATCATTTGTTTCTATTCCTTGTTTCCATAATTTATGGAATTGCTCCGGAATCATTGGCTTAAAATTATTCAAAACAACTTTAGAAAGCTGCTTGACATTACCAAACAACGAACTTATATTTCCTTTCAAGAAATCATCCACACACGCATCAGTATGCTTAGTAAATTGTGTTTTTAACATTGTCCTAAACCCATCTTGCTTCATGTTTTCCATAAAAATATTTACCATTGGAGCAGTTTCTCCAATAATTCCTGAATCTAATAAGAAAACAGCGCCTTTACCATTCGTTTGTTGAGATGGTATTCCTGTTGGTTCAATACTATCTTTTGAATTAATCAATATCGGTAAACTTAAATAACTGTTTAATGGATCTAAACCAGAACTTTTACCATGAAAAAAAGATTCCATTTGTGCAAAAATCTCTTTCAATTGCAATAGTTTCTCCCTTGTTAAGTTTTCTAAAACCGTGATTTTATTTTGTGCATATTTATCATAAATAGATGCTACTAATGCCCCTGAACTCCCTACTCCATATCCTTGTGGAATTGAGGAATCAAAATACATTCCGTTGGTAACATCATTTTGTAATGATTCAATATCAAATGTAGCTAAACTATGCTTTGTTTCTTGTAACTGCTGTAAATGATTAGCAAGTGCCTTTAAATTAGTATTAGATGATATCGCTTCTTCAGAAGAAGAATCATCCAATTTTAAAGCACCATTATAGAAATTATAAGGAATTGACAGCCCTTTGGAATCTTTAATGATTCCATATTCACCAAATAATAATATTTTTGAGTAAAACAGTGGTCCCTTCATCATAGCTTTCAGTTAAATGGTTGGTAGTTTTGAGTGTTGTTACTTAGTAATAAGTTTAGCACCAAAACCGACACTATCACAAATATAGTGAGCATTTTGGCAATAGCCAACTAATTGACTGTTAATGAAATCTAAAACTTGTTGTTTTTCATTTTCTGGATAAAGCAAATGTACATTTGCTCCAGCATCTAAGGTAAAACACAAGTGCAACCCTGAAACCTCTCTAAATGCCCATATTTTATTAATAATTTCAAGCGTATTTGGCTTCATTAATATGAAATATGGTAAACTTGTCATCATCATAGCGTGCAAAGTCAACGCTTCACTTTCTACTATTTCAATGAAAGATTTCAAATCACCTGATTTAAAGACTTCAATCAACTTCAATAAATTATCATGTGCTTGTTGAAAACGATTATCAGCATAAGGATGATTGTACATTAAATTATGTCCAATCGTACTAGAAACTTGTTTCTCTCCTTTGTCTACTAATAAAATAGTGTCTTGGTAATTCTTAAAGTTTTTATGAACTTCATAAGGGTATTTAACCCCAAATAAATCAGATGTTCCTTTTATCTCTTTGTGCATTCCCCAACATACTAAATCACCCTCTAAACTTCTACAAGCACTCCCCGAACCTAAGCGTGCTAAAAAAGATGCTTTTTGAGTAAAATTTGCATCAGTCAAACTAGGATTAATTTCTTTCTCAATACTCATGACACAAAGCGCTAAAGCACTCATACCAGAAGCAGAAGATGCTATACCAGAACTATGTGGAAAAGTGTTTGACGTTTCTATTTTAAACTCATATTCCTTTATAAACGGAACATATTGTTCAATTCGCTTAAAAAACGTATTAATTTTCGGCTTAAAATCGTCTTGTTTTTGTCCTTCTAAAAAAACTTCAAATTGATATTCTTCCGAAAGATTATTTAGCTTTTTATAATGTAATGTAGTCCTCGTTTTACAATTACTTAGTGTAAAACTTATTGATGGGTTTGCAGGAATTTGATGTTCCTTTTTACCCCAATATTTCACCAAAGCGATATTACTTGGTGATTCCCAAGTAACCGAACCATTTTCAATAGTAAGCTCTGATGCTGTATATATAAATGCTGATGTTGGCATTGCGTATTTTATTTTTAGCAAAGATAGTTTTTATCTTACTTATTATGATTCACTTATTGCTTTTGCTACTAAGTATCCTCCTGTCCATGCATTTTGGAAGTTAAATCCGCCCGTTACTGCATCAATGTTTAACACCTCACCTGCAAAGAACAGGCTTTCATGAATTCTACTTTCAAAACGTTTGAAGTTAATTTCCTTTAAGTCAATACCTCCAGCGGTAACAAACTCTTCTTTAAATGTACTTTTGCCATCTACTTTAAAAATTGCATTCGTTAGTTGACCTGATAAATTTTCTAATTGAACTTTTGTTAAATCTGCCCAACGCGTAGTATCTGATATATGAGAGGCGCTAACTAATTTTCGCCACAAACGTTTAGGCACTTCAAATTGATTATATTTTGAAACCAAGTTTTTCGCCATAGATTGCTTTAACTCTTTTAATTGATTCAAACAATCTTCTGTTTCCAAACCGATAAAATTCACTGAAATATCAAACTTATAATTCTTGTCTGCTAGAGTTCTAGCTCCCCAAGCAGATAACTTTAATATTGACGGAGCACTTAACCCCCAGTGTGTAATTAATAGCGGACCTGTACTTTCCAAGTTTGTACCCCGCACTTTTACTTCCACGTCTTGAGCAACAACTCCAGGAATGTCTTCTAGTCTACTATCTTTTATATTAAAGGTAAATAATGACGGCACTGGATTAACGATTGAATGTCCTTTGGATTGTAACAACTTCCATAATTTAGGACTACTACCTGCTGCTACTACTAATTTATCAGCTATAAATGTTTCTGATTTTGTTGATATCAACCACTTGCCATTTTCTTTTTCAAAATCGACCAGTGTTTGATTATTCAATACCTCAATATGGTACTTTCTAACTTCACTCAAAAAACAATCTATAATGGTTTGTGATGAATCTGATGCTGGAAATACTCGGCCATCCTCTTCTATTTTTAATTCAATTCCACGCTGGTCAAACCATTCAAAAGTATCGCCACAACAAAATTGATGAAACGGACCTAATAATTCCTTTTCTCCTCTTGGGTAATATTGTGTTAACTCTTTTGGGTCAAAACAGGCATGTGTTACGTTACAGCGCCCACCTCCAGAAACTTTTACCTTTTGTAATACATCCTTTCCGCGTTCAAGTATTGCTATTTTTAAATCGGTACGCTGTTGTGCAATGTTAATTGCGGTAAAAAACCCCGCTGCACCACCACCTACTATTACAACATCATATTCTTTTTGCATATCTATATCCGTAATATCCTTTCACTAAAGTAAGAAATGTATTAATTCTATAATTCTCAATCGATGTAAACATCTAAATATGCCTCCTTTGTAGACATAAAAAAAACCTTCAAGAAAACTTGAAGGTTTTTAGTTTTTTTTATATAGACTGACTAGTTAAAGTCAATTTTAGTACATGTTTCAGAGTAAACTTGAGTTAATACTACTTTTACTGCTTCTTCAGACGATTTCGCGTTACCTAATTTACGCGATCCATCCATTACATCACCATTTTCTACCCAAGTATATGTAATATCGTTTCCTTTAATGATACGCTTTCCATCTCTAGTACTTACTCTAAACGACTGGTACTCTCTATCATACTCAACTCCTGCAGGATAATATGTTTCTGCATTAAAGAAAGATGTTCCTTTAGAGAATAAATAACATACACAGTTTCCAATATCACTTCCTTCAGAAACTCTTACTGTATTGTTATGGATTATTTTCCACTCACCTCTAACTAAAGAAGCCACAATGTTCATTAAAATTGTTCCTTTTTCAGCAACTTTACCATCAATTTTAGATTCAAAGTTTACTAAAGCAGAAACTGTTCCAGCTCTTTCTTTTTGTGATTCGTGAACGATGTCACCAATAGACATATGAAAGTTATAATTTTTATTTTTTATATTTTCTGATAATTGCTCAGAGAACTGCTCAAAACTAATAGAGGTTCTTTTTACAATACCTGATAAGCCAACATAAGCCGTATTATTTTTATATCTATCATCAAATAATGCTAATACATTATTTACTTGTTTAGTCTCACAAAGCTCGTTTGATGCAGCAATATATGATTTCAATAATTTAGTTACTGGTTTTTCTTGTGAGAATCCTGTAACGAATGACAACATTGCAACGGCCATTACTAATTTTAAAGCTGTAAGTTTTTTCATGAGTATTTTTTATTTAAAAAGTAATATTTCTATATAATGTCCGCTAATATATAAAAAAGAAAGTTATATGAACAAAAAAGTATGCGAACAATTAATACTAGTCAAGTATTATGCCAAAAAGAATGTACTCAGGATTATTTAGATCGTAAAAATCAGGAATTCTATTTATTTAAAATTGGAATTAATAGCAGCAAATACAGTAATATAATAGGAGACATACAAACACTTTCCTTTTGCAGCTTTTAATTCTTCCTGCATACTATAAAGTTACTAAGAAATAGGTTTTGAAAGCTTCATTACAAAATATATAGATACTAGAAAATTTTATAAACTCATTCTCTTTCTATATTCTGTTGGTGTAGAATTCTTTGTGCTTTTAAACTTCCTATTGTAGTTTGAAATGTTTTTGAATCCACATTGATATGCAATTTCAGCTATAGACAGCTCATTGTTTTTAGACAATAATTTACATGATTTTTCTATTCTAATCTCTGTTAAAAATTGAATAAATGTTTTATTAGTTCGTTGTTTAAAATACCTACAAAATGCATTTGGTGTCATCGTCGCAACTTCAGCAACCTCATCTAGTGTAATATCCTTGTGGTAATTATTAAGTGCTAAATCAAAAATTGCACTCATCCTTTTCCCTTCATTATCTGTATATATTTTTTTCGTTGAAAAAGAAGCTACTGTTTCAAAATCTGATTGCATCATTTTATCAAGAATTTCTAAAAACAACATAAAACGTTTTAATTTACTTTCCTTGATAATGTTCGTAAATTTTTCTTTTAAATCAATATCCTTTAGTTTTAATCCTAGTTCAGCCTTTGAAATAAAGCTTTTTGCTTTTTGAAACTCTGGTAAATTAAAAAACTCAGCACCAAAACAATTTAAAGTAAAAAATACTGAAATCATATGTGATGAAACATTGGATTCTACATCACTTTTTAATACATGAGGCACATTACTCCCAAAAATCAAAATATCATTGGTTTCATAGTTTTTAATGGTATCCCCTACTATGAATGTTCCTTTTCCAGAAACTATATATGATAACTGTACTTCTTCATGTTGATGCAGTTTATCATAAAACATATCTCCAATATCTTCCTCTATAATAAGGGTGTCAGTTGATGATTTTGGAATTTTAAACGGTAGCACTTTCATGTCTTAACTCTTTAATTCACTATTAATTATAGTTCAATATTACTTAAAAAACAATATAAAAACCTATTTTAAGGTAATATAGTATCAATACGTGGTAATCTACGTGATTTAAAATGAGGAATAGCCTAGTATCTTTGCCTTATCAAAAATAACGATAATTATGACTATTAATTGGAAAGGTGTAATGCCGGCAGTAACAACTAAATTCACTAACGAGGATACGTTAGATTTAGAAATGTTCAAAGTAAATATTGATGCACAACTGGAAGCAGGGGTTCATGGTATTATACTTGGAGGAACTTTAGGAGAAGCGAGTACCTTAACGGATAATGAAAAAAGAATATTAGTTCGTGAGACAGTTAAAATAGTTGAAGGGAAAGTCCCGGTTATTATTAATATAGCGGAACAGACTACTAAAGCTGCTATTGAAGTTGCTCAAAAAGCAAAAGAAGACGGAGCTAGCGGATTAATGATGCTACCTCCTATGCGCTATAAAGCAGATGATAGAGAAACAGTAACATATTTCAGAACAGTTGCTGATAGTACTGAGCTTCCAATAATGATTTACAACAATCCTGTAGATTATGGTATTGAAGTTTCCCTAGATATGTTTGATGAATTATTACGTGATTGCCCAAACATTCAAGCGGTAAAAGAATCTACTCGTGATATTTCAAACATTACTCGTATGAAAAATCGTTTTGGAGATAGACTAGCAATCTTAAGTGGTGTTGATACTTTAGCGCTAGAAAGCTTGCTTTTAGGTGCAGACGGTTGGGTGGCAGGATTAGTAGATGCATTCCCTGCTGAAACTGTAGCAATTTACACTTTAGCTAAAGCAGGAAGATTTGCAGAAGCTTTAGAAATTTACAGATGGTTCTTACCAGTATTAGAGTTAGACATCAATTCAAAACTAGTACAGAATATTAAATTAGCAGAAGTTGCTACTGGTATTGGTACTGAAAACGTAAGAGCGCCACGTTTACCCTTAATTGGAGAAGAACGACAACGCGTTTTAGCAATTATAAATGCTGCTTTAGAAACACGTCCGGTACTTCCAGAGTATAAAGAAATAAATGCGATGGTTTAAGTATCTTTGTAATATGCTGAAAATAAGACCTAATTGTGAACATTGTAATAAAAATTTGCCTTTTGATTCAGAAGAAGCAATGATTTGTTCATTTGAATGCACCTTCTGTTCAGATTGTGTTTCAGACGTATTGCATCAGGTATGTCCAAATTGCGAAGGTGGGTTTACCAAGCGACCAATTAGACCAGTACATTTATTAGAAAAATATCCCGTTTCAACAGAACGAATTTATAAGCCTGTTGATCAAATTGAGCATATAAAAAGAATAAGAAATACCCCTTAAACCACTATAATAGGCCTTAGAAATATACCATTTCTAAGGTTTATTGTTTATAACATAAATTTATTGTCATGATAACAGGAAAAAACTACATAGGAAATAACCTTTCAGAAAAAGGAAATAAAACATACAAAACATTCAATCCAAAATTAAATATTAAAAATGAGTACAACTTCCATGAAGCTACTCTAGAAGAAGTAAATGAAGCAGTAATACTAGCACATAATACATTTAAAGAATATAGAAACGTTTCAGGAACAAAACGAGCTGATTTTTTAAATGCTATTGCTGATGAAATAATGGATTTAGGAGATGAACTAGTTCAAACATATATGTCTGAAACTGGTTTACCTGAAGGAAGGGCAGCTGGAGAAAGAGGACGAACAATTTTTCAACTAAGATCTTTTGCTGAATTAGTAGCTAATGATGAATGGAGAGACAATACTATAGATGAAGCCGTTCCAGATAGAGTACCAATGCCTATGTCTGATATTAGAAAAACATACATTGCGTTAGGACCTGTAGTTGTTTTTGGAGCAAGTAATTTTCCGTTGGCTTATTCTACAGCCGGTGGAGATACAGCAAGTGCTTTAGCTGCAGGATGTCCAGTTATTGTAAAATCGCACCCTATGCATGCCGGAACAGGAGAATTAGTAGCATCAGCAATTATTAAAGCCGCTGAAAGAACAGGAATGCCAAACGGAGTGTTTTCTAATTTAAATAGTAGCGGTATTGAAGTAGGTGTACAACTGGTGTCACACCCAAAAGTAAAAGCTGTTGGTTTTACAGGAAGCATCAAAGGAGGAAGAGCCTTATATGATCTTGCAGCAAAGCGTGAAGAGCCTATCCCGGTTTTCGCTGAAATGGGTAGTATAAACCCTGTAATCATTACGCCTAATGCAATTTCTAAACGAGGGGAAGCTTTAGCAACTACCTATGCTGGATCTATTACTATGGGTACAGGTCAATTTTGCACAAACCCAGGTTTGATTTTAACTATTGCTGGAAATGAAACAGAAGCTTTTATTAAAGATTTAGCAGCAAAAACAACTGCAATTGATCCTCAATGTATGTTACATCCCAATATTAAGAGTAATTATACTAGAGTTGGTAATGATGTAACTTCTCAAAACGGATTAGAAGTTGTATCGAAATATGAGGCTATAGTGGCAGATAATTTTGCTCCTTCTCAGATATCTACCGTTTCTGGAACAGATTTCTTAATTAATCCAAAAATGCACCAAGAAGTATTTGGTCCTTTCTCATTAGTGGTACGTTGTAAAGATGAAGCTCAATTAGTAGAAATTATTGAAGGCTTAGAAGGTCAACTGACAGGAACTATTTTAGCAGAAGAAGAAGACTATGCTAATCTTCCTGAAATTGTTGATGCTTTACAAAACCGAGTGGGTAGAATTATATTTAATGGAGTTCCAACTGGAGTTGAAGTATGTGATTCAATGACACACGGTGGACCATATCCAGCGTCTTCAGATTCTCGTTTTACAGCAGTAGGAACTGGAGCAATAAAACGTTGGGTAAGACCTTTTTCTTATCAAGATTTCCCAAAGGAATTATTACCTCAATCATTAAAATAGTATGGCTATAAATAAAACATTTTTTTGTGTAGATGCTCATACTTGCGGAAACCCTGTTAGGGTTGTTGCAGGAGGAGGACCGAACTTAGAAGGAAATAATATGTCTGAAAAAAGACAACATTTCTTAAAAGAGTACGATTGGATTCGTAAAGGATTAATGTTTGAACCTAGAGGTCATGATATGATGTCTGGGAGTATTCTATTTCCCCCAAGTAACCCAGAAAACGATTTTGGTATTTTATTTATTGAAACATCTGGTTGTTTACCTATGTGTGGCCATGGTACTATTGGGACCGTAACTATTGCTATTGAAGAGGGTTTAATTACTCCTAAAACACATGGTATAATTAAGATGGAAGCTCCAGCAGGTTTAGTTCATATTGAATACCAACAAACTGGCAAAAAAGTAGATTGGGTAAGGTTAACTAACGTAAAAAGTTATTTAGCTGCTGAAGGATTAACCATAGATTGTCCGGAATTAGGAGAAATCACCTTTGATGTTTCTTATGGAGGTAATTACTATGCTATTGTAGATCCTCAACAAAATTTTTCTGGTATTCAAGATTTTACAGCAAGTAAACTAATACAATACAGTCAAGAAGTACGTAAACGCATCAATGAGAAATATCAAAACATGTTTATCCATCCTGATAATGATACCATTCGTGATGTGAGCCATCTGTTATGGACAGGAACCCCCTTAGACCCTACTTCATCAGGTCGTAATGCAGTTTTTTATGGTGATAAAGCCATTGACAGAAGTCCTTGTGGTACAGGGACCTCAGCACGAATTGCACAATTACATGCAAAAGGAAAACTTCAAAAAGGTGAAGAATTTATCCATGAAAGCTATATAGGAAGTAAGTTTATAGGTCGTGTTGAAGAAGAGACTACTTTAGATGGGAAAACAGCCATTATCCCAAATATTCAAGGATGGGCAAAAGTATATGGATACAATACCATTAAAATAGATGAAGATGATGATCCGTATGCATTCGGGTTTCAGGTAATATAACCCATCATTGGGTTTTAACTTTAATAAGCATGAAAAAAGTAAGTATCATCGGTGGCGGAATAATTGGATTATGTTCTGCATATTATCTAGCAAAAGAAGGTTTTCAGGTTAGCATTTTCGACAAAAGCGATATGACTGACGGTTGCTCCTACGGTAATGCAGGAATGATTGTCCCTTCTCATATTATCCCACTAGCACAACCAGGAATGATTGCGCAAGGAATGAAATGGATGTTTGACAGTCAAAGTCCGTTTTATGTAAAACCTCGTTTGAGTACTGATTTAATAAAATGGGGAATGCAATTTTACAAACATGCCAATAAAAAACATGTAGAAAAGGCAATGCCCGCGTTGCGCGATTTGTCATTATTGAGTAAAGAATTATATCAAGATTTCGCCAAGGGGGACAACTCCTTTTTTTATGATGAAAAAGGATTGTTGATGCTTTTTAAATCCGAAAAGATGGCTGAAGAAATGCATCATGAAGGTAAAATTGCTGAAAACTTAGGTTTGGGAGTAAACTACCTATCTAAAGATGAAGTTTCACAATTAGAATCGGGAACAAAAACCGATGTTATTGGTGGAATTCACTACACTTCAGATGCGCATTTATATCCGCAAAAATTTATGCAGTTTATAAAAGCACAACTAAATAAATTAGAAGTAACTATTCATAAAAATACTGCTGTAACCGATTTTAAAATCAGTAATAATAGGGTTTCTGAAGTAGCAACTTCTAAAGGAAACTTTGCTACAGATGAAGTAGTTCTAGCGACAGGATCATGGAGTCCTGAAATAGCAAGAAAATTAAAAACTAGCGTTTCAATGTTGCCTGGGAAAGGCTACAGTTTTACGCTAAAAGAGAGAACACAAAAACCGAGTATTCCAAGTATTCTATGCAAAGGAAAAGTTGCCGTAACACCAATGGCAAATGATATTCGTTTTGGTGGCACAATGGAAATCACTCATAACAACGATACTAAAATAAACCAGAACAGGTTACAAGGAATAATAAATTCGGTAAATAATTTTTATCCCGATCTAGACATCGAAATGCCTAAAATAGAAGATACTTGGTATGGTTTCAGACCATGTACTCCTTCAGGAATGCCAATTATAACTAAATCAAAAAAAATAACAAATCTAACGTTTGCTACAGGTCATGCTATGATGGGCTTAAGTTTAGCTCCAGCAACAGGAAAAGTGGTTACCGAATTAATTTTGGGTAAACCAACTTCTGTAGCTACTAATATGTTTCAATTGTAATATGAGATATGCACCCATACCATCGAGTTTATTTGTGAAGAACAGAGCTAATTTTATAGCTCAAATGAAAGAGAATACCATTGCTATACTTACATCAAATGATGTAAAACATAACAATGCCGATAATGTAATGGGCTTTACTCAAAACAACGATTTATTTTATATATCAGGGATAGATCAAGAGGAAACTATTTTGGTATTGTATCCCGATGCGTATAAAAAAGAAAATAAAGCCATCCTGTTTGTAAAGGAAACCAACGAACATATTAAAATTTGGGATGGTGATACCCTTACCAAAAAACAGGCTACTGAAATTTCTGGAATTACACGTGTTGAATGGTTGCATGATTTTGAAAAAGTATTGCAATTAATGGCTTTTGAAGCTGATGGCTTTTACTTAGGACATAACGAACACATTAAACGGGTAACTTTTGATCAAGAAACACAGCAAGATAGAATGATTTCTTGGTGTAAAAAGAAATATCCATTACATGAATATTACAGAGCAGCTAAAATTACACGGGCATTACGGCCTATAAAATCTAAGGATGAAATAGCACTTATGCAAAAAGCAGCCGACA
>Ga0209396_1001244_pt1 | contig 28773 bp, 23 predicted proteins | sample GOMGulsemesocosm_6_FD_184638 | JGI IMG/M metagenome (GOLD analysis project Ga0209396, IMG submission 184638) | Methane-oxidizing microbial communities from mesocosms in the Gulf of Mexico - GOM8C Gulf of Mexico (SPAdes) (version 2) | ecosystem: Environmental > Aquatic > Marine > Cold seeps... | reverse complement strand
TGTCTATATCGCTATTTTTATCGGCAATACACGCTTGTTGCGCTATTTCACTGGCTTCATCTTTTGGGTCGCCACAAGCGCTTAATACTAAGACTGCAAGAACTGAGAGTATTATTGTTTTTTTCATGATTATATCCTTTGAGATTAAGTTGATTACTATAGGTTGGGTTAAGAGAAAATTAGATAAGCGATAATGACACTCACTATAAAAACAACTAGTTTTACCTGTTCACGTTTTAGTTGTGGTTGTTGCTTACATATTACGTCAGCGGCTTTATCAAGTAGTGCATCTGCCAGTGGTTTGATGATTAAAAAAACATATTTCACAAGGCTTGTTAATTTACCTACAACAGTTATAACACCCACTTTCACATCACTAAGAAGAGATGATGTGCTATCACTAGTTTTTTCTGAACCTATCTCATTTTCCGCATGATTATTTTCAAATGGCTGACCTGTTATCAATGCTCTAAAGGCTTTATTTTCTTTATAGCGAGGAGAAAAAATACAACCTGCTAAGCCAATAAAAGAAACCATTAATAAAATACTGGCCACCGAGAAAAGATCGTCAGCGCTGCTGATAGGTAAGCCTTGAACCATACCTTTTATTGAACGTACAAAGTGTTTGAACTCAAAGTCACGCCCTCTTATCTCTCTCGCTACTTTTGCCATATCATAAATGTCGTAAAGCTGAGATAAAAGCCAGCCCATTACAAGCACAACAAAACTCAAAGCCAAAATTCTAGCCGCAGTTTTACTAACGCCTGCTATATTCACAACCACACCTAAAACAGCAATAACCATTAAAAGCATGGGGTTAGCAAGGTTATACAGATTGACCGTTTTATTAGACCATTCCCCTAAATCTACCAACGGCAAAAAAGTACCGATTAAAAATAGAATAAAAAAAGTAGCTCCTAACTTATTCATCACTTTAAGATGTTTTACAACATTGCTCTTGTTGTAACTAACGACTTGTTGATTTTCCATATTTATAAATTACCTTCTTTTTAAAATTATGACGCTAGCTTAGTCATTTATTTAAAAAGCCAATAGATACGTTGTAACTAACTAAAAACGCAAAAATAAATCGAAGAAATCTAAAATAATATATTTTGATTGATTTGAGAGGCATCATCTAGAATCATCAAATAGCACGTGTTACCATAAAAATAATAATTCAAATAAAAACAGACATATGGATATGGAAAAGCTCTCAGGCTTGCCAATAACTGAATTAATGATTCAATGGAAGGAAGGCAATTCAACCGCCTATAACACGCTATTTGAATTGTGTTATCAGCAGTTTAAACATGAAGTGCGCAAACAAAAGCTAAAACGACAAGAAAAGACTGACAACACATCTCATCTGCAGTTATGCATAGACTCAACCACAAATTTAGTAAATAAAACCTACCTTAAGCTTGTTGACCCAAAAGACAGTAAGTTAGATAGCAGACTGGATGTTTTAAAACTCATTTCCACAGTGGTTTATAACATTTTAAATGACCAATATAGAAATATTAAAGCGCTAAAAAACACCTTACCAAATGAAATTAAAGAGCCTGAATTAGATCATAACTCGGGTGTGCTGTTACATGAATTACAATTAATTAATAAGCAATTAGAAAAAGATCACCCCAGATGCGCGGAGGCAATAAATCTGCATTTATTCTCGGGCTTAAACACCAAACAACTAGCCGATCTATTCAAAGTATCACAGCGAACTATGCAAAATGACTTAAACTTTGCTAACGCTTGGTATCAAAAGAACCTTGTAGCTTAACTATGACCGAAATTTATCAATTGTTTAGTGAATTTAACCTTTTGCCTTTAGAAGAGCAAAAGCAAGAAATTGAACGTCTCGCCAAGCAAAAGCCACAGCTTGCCAACGAGCTAGCAAGCTTATTAACTTATCGTAATATTAAGATTTCAACCCTGATTGAGCCTTTGTACCAAACCTTAGCTGAACACGAAGACGGCCAAACTCGCATTGGTCGAGTTATTAATAATAAATATAAAATTACAACACTGCTCGGACAAGGTGGTATGAGTGATGTTTATCAAGCCAAACGTATCGACGGGTTAATTGAGCATACTGTAGCGATAAAGTATTTTGCCTTGGCCGATTCAAGCAACACCGCGCTGAACATGATAAAAAAAGAAGCACAAATACTGGCCAATTTAGACCACCAATTCATCGCCAGTTTTATTGATATAGGCCACGACAACCATCAAGAACCCAACATAATGATGGAATATATTAATGGCATCACATTATTCGAGTTTCTCAATTCAGGGCCTAGTGAAGTAGCGAAAGAACAAGTTAATCAAACGCTAAATTCCGCTATTGCACATGCTAAAGAACAAGGTATTGAACATGGTGATTTAAGTAAAAACAATGTGTTGGTCGACATCAATGGCAATGCCAACATCATAGATTTTGATATTGCCAGCTATACCACTGCAAAAGTTAAAGACTCGCTAGTTGCATGCGATTGATTAAGAGCTATTTATCTTCATGCAACATTAAACGCGTATTGATAAGTTTCTATAAACATAACAAAGGTTTTATCTGGTTTTTATTTGTCTTGTTTTTTATTAGAACTACGTTAATTAATTGGAATTTCATCCCTAGTGCATCAATGAACCCTAACCTAATTGAAGGAGACTTTGTCTTAGTTCACAAGTTTGCTTTTGATATTAAATTGCCCTTCATTGGCACAAATTTAATCGCAATTAATCAACCGGCCCGTGGCGATATTATTGCCTTTGAATACAAGGATATACTTTACGTTAAACGCATAATGGCAGTACCTGGCGATACTGTACAAATAATTAACAATGCTTTTTTATTAATGGTAAAGCGTTACCTTTAAACGCGATATCACTAGACATAATCAATAATAATTCACTGCCCTATTCGAGCAAATATTCATTTAGTGCTTACCAAGAAAGCACTGGCATGATATCAGCCGTAACATTAGCCACGACATCAGACGAAGCATCAGGAAAAGCAACCGAAAGAACCAAAAGGTATGATGTTATTTTTGCTAACAACTTACCTGATTACATTAAAGATAGTCTAGTTAATAACAGCAGCGAATTCATAGTACCTAATGGTAAATATTTCATGATTGGAGACAACCGTAACCTAAGTCATGATTCTCGTTATTTTGGTCCAATTGATCGGGACAAAATTGTTGGTCGCATTAACACCATTCTATTTAACTACCAACAGCTATGGAATAAAGTCACACAGCAAAAAACTATGGATAAGTTTAGGTTTTTTGACAATATTATTTAATATCTAGTTGCTTATAAAATAACAGCAGCAAGTAAATAACAAGATTAACAACTTAAGGAAAATGTATGCGAGTAGAGTTTATAGAAGCATTTTATATGGGAATACCTTTAGGTATTGCTATCAAGTTTATCCATGCTTGGCTAGACGACGAAATCACCCCAAATAAACCTTATCCTACAGGTTCATTAATTCGGGTTATGGCTGTTCTATCATTAATATTAAGTACACTTTTCGCCATTGCTTTTGTCTGGTTTAAGTATTCACACGTTAGCTTTGGCCTTGTTATTTCACACACTTTTCCCTTCTTTACTTACCTATTTCCAGGACTGTGCCTTATAGGTCTCATTTTTCATATCTATGATAATAATGAGCATTATTGTAAATAAAAAAAGCTTTAAAACACTTTCTTAATTCATATCTAAATAAAGCTGATACGCTGGTTTATAGATTATTAAAACCTGCGTATCTTTGCGCGTCGTTAGCTCAGAACATACTGATGGATTAGCTCATCAAATACTTCAAAATCTTCCAACTTATATTCTTGGATTAGTTTATATGCTTGACTAAATTTATCCATCGCTTGATTGGATAAACCTCGTTCGTGATAAGAATTACCCCAAACACATAATAACCAAGAAGAATTATGTGGCACCCAGTTTGTCCCTATTTTTTCCTTTAACTCTAACTGATGTTGTAATGCTAATTCATCAAAGATTGAATATTCAGTTAACTTATTTAACATTCTTAAAATTTGAATGGTATATTCACTATTATTTTCTTCATTAACGCATACGGCTAAAACCTTAAGCTTTTTATAAAGGTTTAATGCTTCGGTAATTTGATTGTTAGTTTCATAACTGTCAGCAAGGTTATATAAATAATGGCGGTAATATTTCACCCAACGGTCTTTGTTTTCTGTATAAAGCTTTTCTGCTATAACTAACGCAGCCTTTTGAAGCGGTATCGCCTCTGCTGTACGATTAACAGCTTTATAACTGAAAGCAAGATTGTTTAAATTACAATGATAATCCTCCGACCAACGGTCATTATTTTCCAGATAAAGTGTTTCTCTTATCGCTAATGATGTCTCTAAAAGAGTTATTGCCTCTGTTGTGCGATCAACGAAGCCATAACTTATAGCAAGGTTATTTAAACTTGTGGTGTAGTCTTCCGCCCAGCGGTCATTGTTTTCAGCATATAGTGTTTCTCTTATCGCTAACGAGGCTTCATCAAGTGTTATCGCTTCTCCTGTACGACCAACCGAGCTATAGCTGGCAGCTAGGTTATTTAAGCTTGTGCTGTAACCCTCCGCCCAGCGTTTTTTATTTTCTTGATAAAATCTTTCTCTTATCGATAATGCCGTCTCTTCAAGTACTATCGCCTCGGTTGTGCGCCCAATAGATTTAAAACTGTAAGCCAGGTTATTTAAGCTTGAGGTGTAATCCTCCACCCAGCGATCATTATTTTCTACGTATAGAATTTCTCTTATCGCTAATGAGGCTTCATTAAGTGTTATAGCTTCTCCTGTGCGTCCAACTGAGTCATAGCTAGCAGCAAGATTTTCTAAACACACGGTATAATCCTCCACCCAGCGTTCATTATTTTCTGCATACAACGTTTCGACTATCTCTAATGAGTCCTCTTGAAGTTTTATCGCCTCTGTTGTGCGACCAACTGAGTCATAGCTGGAAGCAAGGCTCATTAAGCTTTTACTGTAACTCCGTTCCCAGCCGCCCTTTTTTTCTCCATAGTGCTTTTTTCTTATAGCTAACGAAGCTTCTTTAAGGGGGATCTCATCTGCTGTGCGACCAACTGAGCCATAACTGGAAGCAAGGTTAATTAGGTTTGTCGTGTAAAATTCCGCCCAACAATCGTTGTTCTCTTGATAATACCTTTCAGTTATTTCTAACGAAGCCTCTTGAAGCATTATAGCCTCTAAAGTGCGACCATTTGAGTCATAACTGGAAGCAAGGTTAATTAGGTTTGTGGTGTAAAGCATTGCCCAGAGGTCACTTTGTTTTACATAATAGCTATTTGCTATCGTTAATGAGGTTTCTTGAAGGGTAATCGATTCTATTGTGCGACCAACAGAGCTATAAATGGCAGCAAGGCTCAGTAAATTTAAACTGTGCACCATCGCCCAGCGGTCATCATCTTTTGAGAATAAAACTTTTGATATAGCTAACGAGGACTCTCCTATTGTTATTGCCTTCTCAGTATGATTAATAGAATAATAACTAGTAACAAGGCGGCTTAAGTTCATGATATAACTATCAACCCAGCAGTTTTCATCTACCTCAAAAGCCAAAGAAAACAAAAGGTCAAGTGATTTTAAATAGTATAATTTATGTTCAAAATCAGTCTGTACAGGTTGATCTATAGTATTAAATTTCACAAGCTTATTTTCTATTATTTTTTGACAATATGAGAAAAATTCATTTACCGCATATGTATTTTCTTGATAATTAAATAGCTCATTTAAACGATATTTAACTTGTTGACGCAAAAACACAGCAAATAAACCATGATGATATTGGTGCTTAGTACTTCCACCCTGAAAACGCTTAAGTATTTCAAATACTTCTTCTAATACTTCTAAGTGCTCTGGCGAAAGTGCTTGTTGTGAATTATTTTTCAATAACTCTTTTATCGGTGTTAATTCAGGATATTTTTCTTCATTAACATGAGTTAATCCACTTATTAATTCACGCACTAGCTCACTATCGAATGGCGCACCGATGAGGGCAGATAACTGCAAACTAAAGATGGCTGCATCGCTATACTTGTTAAAATACTGACCAATGATAAATAAGCGCTCTTCCATTACAGCATAAGAAGATAAGGTAAAATGATTAATAGTGTTATCTTGCAAACTATCGTGAGTATAAGCTTGTGTATGCGCATCTCGTAATACTGTAAAAATATTTTCTACCGTATTGGTTAACTCCTGCTGTTTTAGCACGTTAATTTCATACACGCCTTTTTTAGGCTGTACTATTAACGGAGTAAGTAGTTCATTTTTTCGGTAAAAAGCAGGATCACTTATTAAGTTAAGTGCTTCGATGGCAAATAATGTCACAACCTGAGTTGCTTCGGTAATGTCTTCAGTGCTTAATGCCTTTATTACCGCGCTAGCAATGGTATCAGTTTGCGCTTCACTCGAATTTGTATAGGTCAGCTCTATTAACTCAGACAGCGTTTTATGACCCATGCCTTTAATTACGATTTGTGGTTGAACCGTAATCAGTTTATTGTCGACTAGATTGTTTGGTTCTCTTTCACTATTTACCTTGATGGTTGAAAGTTTTGCCGCATCAAATAGGGCTAATTTATAAGGCGAATGCTTTTGCCCTTCTACGGCCAGTTTATAACTGGTTTCACTGTCTGAGCCACGCGCAGTAAACAATAACTCGATAGGGAAAGCCGGCAATAGGTGAGCTAGTATAAATTCAGCAGTCAACTCATCTATCCACTGTAGGTCATCAACAAATAACAACAGTGGCATTCGTGCTGCTTTTTTATCAACCACCTTCGCAATATTTGATAAATAACGTAGTGCCATGTTGAGTTGGTTAAACTGCTCTTGTTTTTTATCGGTACTGTTTTCTTCCTGTAAAGCCACACCTGTTTGTAATTGCTTTCGGTCTAAGGTGAATGTATCAATGGCGGATGTCGCTGCTTGATAAGGTGTTCCTAGGCTAGCTACATCAACAACAAACTCAGTTGCACTTTTGATGAGTTTAAATAAACCTTTTCGATTATCCTTTAAGTTTTTTACATCAGCTTTCGAGTTTTTATACGTTAAACTTGTTTCAGTAATTTTTTCTTGTACAAAGTTTTGGTTGGCTTGGTAATACTGAGTTAATCGTTCTGCTTCTGTCTGTATTGATTGCAACAATGAAGCAAGCCCTGTTACCTCAGAGCTATGACCCACTTGATTTAACTGCCTCAATTTAATTTGACTATGACTGAGAGCATCACTTTTTTCATCTATGTTTGTTAGATGTTTATTAATTAAGGCCGTTTTACCTGTACCTGGCTCACCTTTAATTAGTGTCCATTGGCTTATTTTTTTTCTATCTTTATTTTCTTGATGAAATCCCACAAAGCCAACATGGGCTTTAATTAGCTCATCTAACTCATTGGTACGCCCGACAAAAGTTGTGCTTTTAATCGCGGGTGTAGGAATACTGGAACCTGGTTTTTCAAGCATTCCGTAGCGTTGCACCATGTGGCGTAATCGTTTTAACTTAACACAAGTATTGTAACTTTCACTCTCGGCTTCATTTTTATTAGCAGGTTCATCATAAGGTTGCTTCTCAGTGTAATTAAACAACACTGAAATATTAGTATGCTGTCCCTTTTCTTTTAAATCTTTCCCATGAGAAAATAACAATGACAGTAATGATAACGATGCAGAGTCTAAATTAAAGGGGTTGTTTATAACGATCAACTTAGGTGCATCTAAACCCAGTGCGGTTATTAGCTTTAGGGTAAACTGCATTGCTTGATGTGGTGTATGGTATTCACTGATATTATTCGCTAATTCAAGTAAACTTGCTTTCGCATTTTTACTGATAAATAATTCACTTCCGAATTGATGTTTTGCATTGAGTTTATCAACTTGAGTATTACCTGCATCTTCAACTGCATCGGTCACTATATTGGCAGGTTTTTCTGTCACCTTTTTATTAATTTGTTCGTTAATCCAATCATTATCGAAAACTTTAGTCACCTTATCTAAATTATCACCGAGGAGCTCAGAGGCTTTATTGGTAATGTCTTTACTGACTAATTCACCTAAGCCCATTGTGGCAAAATAAACTCCTGCTTTAACTAAAGAGTTAATACCCAGTTTATTTTTTAAAGCAACATTCGTTTTTTCATAAAATGCATTTAATATTTGGGTATTTTCACCTTTCTCTGCATCAATAATGACAACATTCGTCGTCTTCTTATTTTTATTGGTTAACATTTTATCGTAAGTGTTGTGGTATGAATCTTCAGCAGAGAAAGCGCTATCGTTATTTTTTAGTTCTTCAATATGTTTTGTTTGAACTTCAATTAACAACGGAGATGTTAGTGAGTCTTTAAGGTCATTAATATAATCTTGATATAGCGTGGTCATCTGTTTTTTATTCCCTAACAGTTAATAAAGTTAAATCCATAATAATTTGTGATTATTTTATTTTTAAATCTGAATTTGATAATATAAATTTTCATGTTCATCAGCTTTTATCCCTTCCGAGAACAAGCGTACCTCGTCATAAAAGTACTCACGACTAATGCTTTTAGTTTTTACGACAAGCTTGTTTTCAAAAGCTATTTGGAACTGCTCAAACGTTAGTTTTTTCCTGAGTAAGGCTTCCATCGAATTAAGCGCATAAGCCTGTATATAAAAATCAACTTTATCTGCAATCGGCCAGTCTAGTTCAGAGTCATCTGGCTCTGGGTATAAATCAAAATCACAAAGTTCAATTTTACGGAGTTTCGCCATAAAGTGAATATTCTGAAAATTAATTGTTTTTTTGGAGGTTGACATGTTTTTTCACTTACTCAAAGGAGTTTAAATCCGAAATTATTGGTCTTTCATATAAGCAGAGACTGCCAAATAACCAATGAAATTAGTTAATAACATCCAACCGGCCATAAGAGACTCAAGTTCTTTAACGATACGAAATCTGGGAGTGTAATTACCACTATACTCTCCAATATTAGCCCTTGATATACTCTTAAAATCAGCAGCTAAACTCTGGCCAATACCGTTATAAAAACTAACAAGGCCTTCGCTCGCATCTGCCCCAAAAACCCAAGGATGAAAATGTATTAACAACAAATGAATAAATAATACTATGCCAATAAATGGTGCCGCGACCAATAACCTAGCACCGATATGATTAGGCTTAGTACCTTCCTTGAAAGAAAAGAGCAAAAAGGCCAAGGTAATGAAACCCAAAGGAGTAAAAAGGCCGTAGTAGTAAAATGTTTTTAGATACATCCAAAAGTGAGTGATAATGACACTCATAAAGTGACCATCTAACAACCTTGATTCAACCGTTATTAATGGTAAAAAAATAAAGTTAACTAATATGACGGTAACTAAAATTAATATTTTTCCTAATGAATCACTCATGCCTTTATCACATCCTTAATAATCAAACAGAAGAGCTATTTCATCACCAAGCAATGATTCTTTATCTAATAAGGTTTCAGCAACTAACGTTAGCTGCTGACAATGCTCTGTCAGTAATTTCTCTACATCCTGTTCTGCATTTTCTAACCATTGTTTTACCGCCTGTTGAGCATTAGCTAATAAGTCACTTTCTTGAAATTTAGTGAGCATGGCGATGTTGATTGGCCCAACGGTTGGCTCAATGCCTCCTTCATAAATAGCATGCATGGCAAGTTGCGTGGCTTTCTCTATGTCGTTAGACGCTCCGGTGCTGACTTCATCACTATCTTGGGTACAAAGTTTTTCTGCTACTCTTCCCGCCAGTAATACTTGTAATTGATTCATTACCCGTCGTTTGGAGTAGCTTTCATACTCTTCAGCTGCGCGGGTAGCAACAAAACCCAATGACTGATTTCTTGGCTCTATGGTGACAAAATCAATACGTTGTTTAGGAAATAGTATCTTGTTAACTAATAAGTGAGCTGCTTCGTGATAAGCGGTGCGACGCTTCTCATCTTCACCTAGTAATATATGTTCAGACGGTGCCCCGTAAACAATACGGATCATGGTTTGTTTAATATGCTCAGTGGTTAATTGTTGGTTCGCGCCTACGGCTTGATAAATAGACTCACGCTGCACTTGATCTATTTCAGCTGATGACATGCCTTGTGCAGACGAAACTAATTGGTGTAACTCTGCCTCTTGCCAATTCAATTTATGTTTGCTGGCAAAACGCTTAAAAAAGATCAGTCGGGCATTTTTATTGGGTAAGTCACAATAAATAGTTTCATCAAAACGACCTGGACGAGTAATAGCGCTATCAAGCAACTGCGGGTGATTGGTGGCTGCCATTACAAATACTGGCGCTTCACTAGAGATAAAGCCATCCATCTCAGTTAATAACGCATTAACCGTTAGGTTTTTATCGCGAGAGCTACTATCGGTGTTATTGGTTCTTTGCGTTGCAATAGCATCAATTTCATCAATAAATACGATTGAGGGGGCATATTTTCGTGCCGTAGCAAATAATTGTTTAATATTTTCTGTAGTGCCACCAGAATGAGGCGTTGAAAGCTCGGATGCGGTAACGCTAAAGAATGGCAAATCACACTCCCCTGCAACAGCCTTTGCTAATAAGGTTTTCCCTGTTCCGGGAGGACCAGAAAATAAAAATCCCGTTGGTACTTTTACACCAAAGTTTAGTAGCTTTTCAGGTGACTTTAACCAGCCTATAACCTCAACGAGGCGGTTTTTTGCTCTTTCAAGACCGATAACATCATCAAGAGAATTATCAGGCAAGCTATGATTGAATAGACTGGTTTCTTGTAAATCTGTTGATTGTATAACCTGTCGTCTAGATAATTTACTAAATGACACATCAAGTATCTTATTGTTTTTCACTACCTGACATTGGTATTGCAACTGTTCATTACGAGCAGTCATTGTTAATAACGTTTTTTCCATAGTCAGATAATAGTTAATACGTTTAATCATGGCGGGAAACGACAGGGAAAAAGTAGCCAAATCTAGTTCAAAATGCTCTCGTACATTATGATTTAGTATTTGTTCTTCAAGGCAGTCTGCTTGTGTAGCAACAACGCGGTAGCTAAATATTGGTAAACGGTTGTTAATGTTCTGAACGTGCTCAGTTACTTCATTTAAAGACAACACTCCATTAGTAACCGATTCTATATCGACTAAAAAGGCATCAGGTCGATGTTGTTCCAGCATCGACCTGATATCTTCAAAACTATCAACAACGGTAGTTGAGAGTGAAAATTCAGACTGTGTTAGTTGGGATTGAAGTCTAGGGTCATTGTCGAATAACACTAATTTTTTTACATCAATACCTGGCATATTTTCAGTTACACTGACAGCACAAGAAATTGGCAACATATCATCATCAATTAGACTACTTGCTTTAACTAAAATGTCAGCTTTGAGCTTGACCAAGCAATTAGTTAATTGTCTTGCCGTTATTTCAGGAGCCAAAGATTGCAATAAAAATGAGGCAAAGTTTTCTGGCCATTTAAACTCAAGCATCTCTTGGTAGTCAGTTACTTTGCAGAGCTCTTTTTCGGCTAAATAAACAAAGTGGTTTATCTGTAAAGGATTAAATGCGACTGAGTAACCTTTGGCTAGCCTATTGATGAACTCAACAGAGAGCTTGGTTTTAGTTGCCGGATTTTCTGCATGTCGTAATACATCAAAAATATTCAGTTGATGTTTTTGATGATTGTTTGTGAGTACTTCCTGACCGAGGTTTGTAGTAAAAATAACAATACACTGCTCAAAGCTGATAAATTCTTGACTGGTTTGATCTTGAGCTATGCCTTTATCCAAAATACTAAGTAGTGATTGTGTAACATTGGCGTGGGCTTTTTCTATTTCATCAAACAGTAAAACCTGCCTTGGTTGTGCTCTTACAGCACTTGTTAAAACGCCAAGGTTAGCCTCATTGTATTGTAAACCGCTACCAAACAATTTCATCGCATCTTGTTTGTCTGCATACTGCTCCATATTGAAGGTTGTAAAAGCATAACCTGATTGTTCGTATTGATTTAGCAAATCACAAAAAATAGAGGACAGATAGGTTTTACCTACGCCTGATGGCCCTGCGAAGGTAAATATCAGCCTTGGCCCTTCACTTAAACCAATGTTTGAAGTGAGATATCCTTTAGTTAAACTTTCAATGGCCTCTCGCTGGCCGATAACCTGTTTGTTTAAATCTCGTTTGAGCTGTTGTTCAACTTTGACAGCTTGGCCAATACGATTGCCACATTGATTTAACAGATTAAGTTTCGCAATACTGTGATGTTGGAGTTGCAATAATGCTTCAATAAATAATGAGGTATTAAACTCGTTATCCGTAAAAGCAGAATCGCAGCAAGATTTTACGTTTTCACTAAGCACGAGGTTAGCTGCAAAGCTTTTCGTTATTTGATACCAGTTTTTAGTCGTTTCATTGTTTACCGAAAAACTTCGGGTTACAGCCTTATGTTTTAAGTTTTTCCGTGCATGGTATACATCATCAGGCATAAACACTTGACTGGATTGGCACTGAAATTGGCTTGCCAATGTTGCCAAAAAGCTTGGCGTTCCAATAAGTGCAGATAGCACTAGAATACAGTCAATTTCAGGTAGTTCTGTTACCTTAATATTTTGTACTTCTATTGATGGATGCGTAGCTAAGTAGGTTGAACATGCTAAAACCGACAATTCTTCAAAAAATTGCTGAGTAGATGATTTTAGCCTTATATACTGCTCTTTTAACTCAAATGGTTGTTGTTTACCAGCATCACCATCTTCTATCGCGCTATTTACTAATAACTTATCCTTATACCAATAACTTTCTGCTACCTCAATTTGTGTTTCAATAAAGTCTTCATCAAGTTCCAACTCGAATACTTGCGAATAATGCTGATAAAAATCAGTATTATCGTCTAAACTTTGCCTTTCTGGTACGTTTTGCAAATACTTGCGACAGTGTGTGACTAAATATTCTATATCTACAGGGCTAGTACCATTTCCTTCAACATCTAAAATTGAACTATAACCACCCAATTCTTCAATAATATTTAACGCAATAAATTCATCGATAAATTCAATGTCCTTGGCAGCAATAAAACAAAGCGATTCAGTTTGTTTTATCAGTTCACACCTGAGTACTTTATTTTCAAGTGCTGTACCTCGAATAGCTAACTTGATATAGAGTAATATCAGAGGTAAAACAACATCTTCTTTCTTTATAATATCTTCATCAAGTGGCATGTCAGAACATTGCACCGAGCGATATTCAAAAAAGGTGTTAAGTAATTTATCTAGATTCATCATTATTGTCTTTTAAAGGAGAGAAAAGTTACTACTGTTCTTTAATTCAAAACTGTTATTTTTTGGCATGGCCTAGCCATAAGCTGACTGCAACTAGCAGTACAATAATAGACATATATAAAAGCTCAATAATATTAGTTGGTTTGATTTCAACAAGGTAAGCGAACATTTTGATTACTAAAATCATGACAATTACTTTGCCGAGTTTAGCTTTTAATTCGTCAATACTGCTAATTTGAAAGGCCTTTGACTGGTGCTTATTAGACTCTTCGATTGAGCTGATGAATAGTTCATACAAGCCAAAAGCAAAGATAAATAGAATAGAAGAAAGTAGAAAAGTATCAAGGATCTCGATCACAATAAGCACTAAGGTATCTCTAGATACTTCAGGGCTATGCGTTATAAGGTAAGCATACATTCCTTGTAATAGGTGAAAGACCTCGACACAACCTAACAAAATTAAAGTTGCTGCTGTGATCACACAACAAATAACGCCAAAAATTAGCAATAATCTACTACTCCAAAGAATAGACTCAAAACGTTTTTCCATTTAACATCCTTATTAAAGTAGCTTTATTTTTCGCTCTGAACTAGGCGTTTTCCAAAGCCCTATATATTCACAAATATACCAATTAATTTTTATCAATCTGATAGATAGCCAATAAGACCTTACGCTCTTGTGGAGTTAGATCTTTTAATGCTTTACGTAGATTCTTAGCATAACGTTTATGAACATCCGAATCCTGCGCTATAGCCGCATCAAGTTGCACTTCGTATTTTTTAACAAGTGTGGACATCTTTTCAATTTGCTTTTTATTATCTGCATGCAACATCCAGGTCGATGCTAAAATGACAAGAAACCCGCCGACTTGCAGACTTTTTTCCAAAACCGAACTATTACTTTTTTCTGTAGACATATTGGTAACCTAAGCTATTTGGTGATTAATATAATTTTAGTTTTAACTCTATCAATTGACTTATACAAATCCGCATAAGAGTCTGCAAAACTCTGTTCGATGACAAACATATTTACAATGACACAGGTAATTAAAAAGATTTCAAAGATGATTTTTTTAAGAAAGCCTTTTATCCCACCTTTTTTCTTTTGCGAAGTCGTTGACGATTTTGATGCTTCTATAGTCATTATATGACCCATCGACATGGATAAGATTGCACGCCTTTGTTATCACCACTGAGCATTTTGGGAATAAATTTAAAGTCCAAGCCCTCGAGATAGTAACAGGTATAATATCGGTCTTGTTTATCCTTAAACATAATAACATTCCCTTTAGTTACGCCTTTTGGTAATAAGTTAGTAACTGCGTAACGGTTACCCATATTTTTATTTAACATTTTGGTCAACTTATCTTCAAGACGCTGTCTCATGGACTGCTTAAGAGACTCTGACGTGGGCAGTGCGACAAGAAATTCTGTTGAACGGAGATCATCAAGCAATGATGTTTTAAACATCTCTTTATAGTTGGGATTAAAAAACACTTTAGAATCCAGAAGCAAATCAAGATCCTTATGCCCCATGATATTAGGTACAGTGACATTAGCCACTTTTCCATCATTCAACTTCATGCCCATAGCAAAAAGAACATCATATTGTTTTCTATACAAAACGATGTTGACGTCATGTTTTTCTATCGACAAGTTGCTGTCATAAAGTTCAGGAATCCTCTTAACAAATGGATAAATGGCATCATCCACTGAACTAAGTTTAGGAAGTAAGGCAGGCGGTAACAATGTGTTAATGTCAAAATGAATAGCACCAGCGATTGAGGTTAATAACACTTCTGAATCAAGCACATACCCCAAAGAATAAGAGCCTGCTAACTCAAGTTGAGTCTCCTTGGCTTCGCTATTGTTAACAAAATCATGCATAGCTTTGGTAAACAGGCCATTAAATAAAGGTGATCCAAAAACTGGAATAGCAAAAATGAAAGTTACAATCACCCATATTGGGACAAAGCCTAGTAGTCGTTTCTCCTTACCACAAAGCCAAAGAGACAAAGGATAAATAAAAACCTTTACCAGCATCATCATCGCAGAAACCACACTGAGACCAATGGCAACTGTAGGTACAAGGGTAAACTTTATCGAGTCATTTCCAAGTTCATAAAAAAGTCCACCTTTTTTAAATCCCTCTTCTGCACGTGAATTTAAGATTTGAACGAAGTCCACGCCATCGCTTGGTTGGGCATTTTTCCACTGTAAATAAGAATATTCTTCACTATCCGTTGGCATGTAACCCTGATAGTAATATTCCCCTAATCGTTTATCAAAATGTTGCTGGATCTTCGCTAATTGATAGAATTCTTTTCGATTGTTCACCTGACTATCCGAAAGGGATACATCGAGTTTACTTGCATTAAAATATGATTTTTCAGCCTTAGCCAGTAACTTACGAATGTTATTGCGAAAGTAGTTTCCTATAACAGTCCTATCATGTAAAGACCAGTTATCTGGAACTTGAAAACCCTTACTTCTGAGATGCTTTACCCTGACTTCTTGTACATTAGCCAATCGAATAAACTGCTTCCTTGTCAACTTCAAGCCAAAAGAATATTTTGACTGAAGGTAAGCTACATGCGCATCTTTTATATCATCATCTTCAATTAAAAATGCTTCTTTATATAGCCGAGAACATTCTTTATGATTTTGATCTGTTGAAAGATCACAGGCCAGACCTTCTATAAGTGCAGGACCAAATAATAATATAGCCTTACCTAATTTATAGAAGCTTGTCCCTAACCAGAAATCCTCATCCATTGGGGCCATTTTATTTTTTGCCAGAATAGGCAGTAGTTGTTGATACACATTCTCCCTACAACCTTTTTGCTTTCTACATTTTGTTTTGCTGTAATAAGTTTTATGTGCTCCAAGGATTTCCTGTTGATTACTCCAAAAGTAGAGACTATATTCATCAATTCCTGAGACATCGTTGTAATAAGAAATCCATAAATCTTCAGTGATATTTTCAACTTCTCGAATTTCAGTATTCACCAGCTCTTTAACCGCAAGCGGGTCATCAAGCTGTTGCTTTTTTTCTTGGTAAGTTTTGTGAGCTTTGGCAAACAAATCAAATTCCGCATCAGCAAAGGATTTTGATTTTACAAACATAGGTTCGGTTAAACGCTGATAATCTTTTTTCTCTTTTGTATCAATCAAAGTTGCAGCAATAGTATCAGACTGTTCGGCAATCTTCTGATTGATAGTTTTTGAAACAAATGCCAGTGAAGGGATCAAAGCAGATACTATTTCAAAATGTTGATCATTTTTTTTCGCCTGGTTAAGAATTCCTAGATTGCTCACTTCAAGCATGTCGGCAATATACAACTCTTTAAACATTATTGAGCGCACCGCACTATATTTAGTTTCAGGGCTAGCCGAGTAGGAAATCACATCAACTAGAACTCGCAAAGAGATTGCGATCAAAAACCATAGCAACAGAAATAATACACCTTTGAGCAACCACTTAAGCAAAGTTTGTTTAACTTCAAAAGATAATATTTTGTAAATAATTCCACAAAGTATATTGTAAACAAGAGTAAAACAAAGAAAACTTAAACCAAAACCAGTAATAATACGACCAATCAACTCTAAGCGTTTGGCTTGCTCAAGCCAGGTATTATTACTCAGCAAAATCTGTGAGGACTGGCTGTAAGTATCAACCAAAGCAAGATTGAGATTTACTTCAAGGATCAAGTAAATCACTGCCACCACAATTGTAGTGATCAGAGCCGGTATATTAATCTTCGTCGAAGGCTTTATTGGAAGTGCAGCGGGGACACTTCCTGCTTCTTTATTTTCATTAACCACTGAGTATAACTTCCTTGTATATTTAGGTATTGATGACTACTTTTTTTGATTCTATGATTAACTTCTTTGTTTTCTTTGGCTCAGGATCAGTATTAGGACAGGACTTGCATTTTTTTTGTTTATACACATCAAACTTAACCTGTTGTTTTTTACCATTTTCGGTCAGATATAGCCCTGACGACCATAGTTTTAGTTGCTTTGTTAAGTTTAAAAAATCTGCATTATTTGGAAGAGCAAGTATTAATTCAATTTTGGACGGTTGTTTACTTTTCAATAAACGGTGACACTCATTAACTGACAATGGTGAATACTTCACGGCTTCCACCAAAGTCAACTCTGCCCCCTCGAGTTTGAAACCACGGCTATGATAGGCTTGGGAAAGTGTATGGTAGGTATAAGAAATTCCAGTTTCGTACTTCGCCTCTACTTTTTGTTTAGGTAGATATTTTGGAGAAGCACATGCATTAAGAAAAAGCATAGATAGGAGTAAAAAATTCACTTTCCACTGTTGTTTGTCGTTCATCTAATCATCCATGAAATTTTATTTTTAAATAAACCATTAAACTAAGTAGAGAACAATCCTACTATCAAGCTGAAATTTTCTGAACGCCACACGTTAATGAATTATGAGCATATTACTCTGCACCTTATTTAAAATCAACCAGTTAGATTTCCCCAATGAATTGTTACTGGCTCTAGTCGACATAATGAAGGTACATGCAAGAAAATGATCATCTATCTGAGGATTTAATAGTTTCTAGTACTATTTCAGCCACACAAGCTAAACGCTTACTGTTTTCAACTTCGATACTACGCTTCATAGGCACTAAATGAACTAACTTAATACTCGCTATTACCCATGTACACGCTTTAACAGGACAAGGTTTTTTATTCTGAACAACTGAATTAGTTAATTTAGGGATTAACAACAATGTCAAAAAAGCATGTTATTTATGCTTTAAATTAGAGCAATTAATAATATTCTATCCTCATTAAGTAAATAACAGCACATTGTTTCATGGCTGATAAAACCTAACTCAGTTATGCTACATATTTCGAGGTAATGAAGGCTAATTTATTTTAAGGAAGTTATATGAGCCGTAAAAATCAACATATAAAAAAAATAGCCATTGTAGTATTTATATTGCTTGTTTTTGCCTCTAGTAAACTTTTTCAAGAAAATAGCCTTAATAGTTCTAAGTCCCCTAGCCCTGTTACGAAAAGAGCAGTTTTATCCTCCCCTACCAAAACTATCAGGTATGAATCAGTAACAGCTCCAATCTCTGATAAAAGTAAGAAAGCTAATAACATTTCAGTTAAACCTCAAACGCTTGCTAATTTTCCATTAAGAGAAGTTTTTAAGTGTAAGACGACAATTGATGAAGACCTTATTGAGCAAATTAGGCAAACATTAGAGTTATATAGTTATGAGATGCCATTAAAAACAAAAAAACACCAAGTTGATGAGCTATTAGCAATCAGGGTTATTTCTTCTGACCTACCTTTTGATTTTCATAAAACAATCAAAGAAAAAATAAAATTAATTCTTCTACTTTATAAAGAATGGTTTGGCTTAACACTAAAAGAACCCATAACCATGAATTTGGTGTTGTTACCTAGCCTTGAAAGTTATTCCGATGTGATTTCAACATTATCGATAGACAGCACTAATAGCCAAGGCTTATTTTTGACAAATAGTAACTTTGCTTTTGCCGCTTATCGAACCGAACAACAACTAGAGTACACAATTATTCATGAGTTGGTGCATGCTATTAATTTTTACCTCTTTGGTCATAGTGCACGTTGGTTAACAGAAGGCTTAGCCGATTTTTTTAAAAAAATAGAATTTCACATGAAAGGAACTGTATATGTGTATTCTTTAAACCATAGTAAGACTCTTAACTCCCCTCCCCCTTTAAAGATTGCTGATTTAGCTTTTTTAGAAAATGAATGGGATTCAGAGCAAAGGTCCCACTTGTATGCAAGTGCCTTTCAATTCGTCTCATACTTAATAAAACATAGAGAAGATAAAAATATATTGAGAAAGCTTCTTCATAAAGAGGCTAGGCATCCTTGCACTAAGTTAGAGAGTAATACTTATTTAAATTTAATTAACGATAGCTTTTTAGATTTATCATCCGATTTTCAATAATGAAAATGTAATGCGACGTACTTCTAATTTAGGCACGCTTCATACGCATAGCAAAATTTTCATGCTATATAACTTAAACAACACGCCGCTAACATTTTTCTTGAGGCTCATATTGCTACAATGTTAAAGTCTGATAAGTAACACTTAATTACGTGTTTTATTATTTCTCCTTTTTCTTACCAAAAATTTAACAAGACAGTTAACTGAGAATTATTAAAGGGAATTGTATTGAATTCAGTACTTCAACAAGTTTATGCCGATCAACAACAAGCTTTATTAGGATTTATTCTAAAGCGCGTGCAAGATATTCAAGTAGCTGAAGACTTGCTGCATGATTTATATCTCAGGTTACACTCTCTTGAACAGCAGGTTTCAGTTCAGTATCCAAAAGCTTATCTATATCGCATGGCGAATAATTTGGTTATCGACCATCTAAGAAGAGCGAGTAAATCGCCAGTAGTTGTAGATGAAACTATTGAAGCGTTAGACCAACGTTCACCTGAACAAACGCTAGTTTATCAAGAACAATTACAGCTTGTTTCCGCAGCATTAAAAGAACTGCCAACTAAAACTCAAGATGTTTTTAAAATGCAGCGTATTCAAAACGTTGAAAAAGAGGATGTCGCAGATAGAATGGGCATCAGTGTTAATATGGTAGAAAAACATTTACGACGCGCGGTACAATATTGTCGAGAACAATTAAAAAAGTCAGAAAAATAATTACTCAAAAGACGCACTTAATCGTCTACATAGAGAGCAGATAAAGAATTTTTATTATGGTAAATGAAACATACACATTCATCGAACAACAAGCTTACGACTGGATCGTAAAGCTTGAAACAGGCGCTATGCTTAATGGCGATGAAGAACGTTTTATTGAATGGCTTTCTAAAGATGAAGCGCATGGTTTAGCTTTTGCCCAAGCTGAAGAAACTTGGTTGTTAATGCAAGATGCTTCAGCGTTGCCTGAGATAGATTTAGTGCCTAAAAGTAATGATAATTCGGCTGGAAAAGTTACTAGGCGAACACCATCAAAATGGCAGATTTGGTCCCTAGCTGCTTCATTTCTTATCTTGAGCTTTACGCTATTTTTTGGCAATTCATTATGGATCCCAATAACTGCAGATTATTATACTTCCACTGGGGAGCGAGCAGAGCACTTATTGTCAGATGGCTCAATAATCACACTAAATACCGGCTCGGCAATTGAAGTATCAATGAAAGAAGGTAGTAGAGAGATAAATGTTATTACTGGTGAAATTTATGTTGTTGTAGCACCAGATCGCCAGCGTGCTTTTGTCGTGCAAGCAGGAAATATGCAAGTTACAGCGCTTGGTACTGAATTTTTGGTACATAAAAGAGAAAACCAAGATACGCTTGTTGTCGTTACAGAGCACAGTGTAAAGGTTGAAAATACAGATAATAGTGCGAGTAGTTTAGTTTTAGACGTCGGTGAAAGTCTTACGCTTGCTAAAGAACAAAAACAATTCAGCACTAAGAAAAAAGTAAATTATTTACGGAAAACTGCTTGGTTAAAAGGTAAATATGTATTTACTGAGCAATCCCTTGAAACTGTGGTGACTGAATTGTCGCGTTATCATAAGGGAAAAATAGTGATACTGGATGACTCACTTAAAACTTTGACGCTTAACGGTGTTTTGGATTTAGATGAACCTTATACATCCTTGCAAAACCTATCCTATACTTTGCCAATCAAAGTAAAAAGAATAACTCCTTATCTTATATTAATTGAAAAAGGATAAATATGTATATACCCAAACCACCTCAAGATGCGAGTTTCAGGATGCCTGAGCAAATCATGATCAAGGCGCATCTTTTTATTAATGGTTGTTCCCTTAAAAATAGATGCAACGACGAGCATGTTCTGCTCAGTCGTCCCTAAGAGGCTAGTTTAGAAACGTTTTATGCTTCGTTATTGGTTTCGACAAGGACGCTACATGGATGTAGCTTCTTAGAGAATGCAGGAGCTTATTCTCCTGAATAACCATTCTCTTCAATCAATGCCTTACCTAAAGAAGTTTCTAATTCTAGCTGAATCCTGCATCTTGAGGTGGCTTGGGTATAAAACATGCTGCAACGCGTTGCTATTACTAGCACTGCTGCCTAGCTTTGCAGTTTTTTCACAACAAGGTAAGACCTTTGCTTTTAATATTAAACAGCAAGCTGTTAGTCAATCCATAACAGCGTTTGCCCTTCAAGCTGATCTCAATATTACTTTTTTAGCGGGATTAACAAAAAACATTAACAGTAATGCCCTTATTGGTGACTATCAACTGCAACAAGGTTTGAATATATTACTAGCAAATACTGGCTTAAGAGCAAATATAAGTAATAATAGGCTGATAAAAATTGAGCGTGTTGTACTCAAACAAAAAGCAAAGTTACCGCCAGTTAAAGTGCTCGCTAAATCAAAGCCAAAAGTTAGAACGAAAGTTAAACCTGAACAAGTTGCACCGCCAGTTATTGAAAGAATTGAAGTCGTTGGTAAGCTGATTTCACCCTATAACTTAGGTACAACAGTATCGAGTACTAAAACACACCGTGATTTTTTACACACACCTCAAATAGTTAATGCCGTGCCAGAGTCGTTAATCGACGACAGTGCAGCTCGAAATTATGCCGATGCTGTACAGCTGGTATCTTCTGCAACCTATTTGGAACGTAATGCCGGTGTCGCTGATGAGATTCGATTAAGGGGCTTTTCATACCCAGCTTTAAAAATTAATGGAATTTCTGCTCACGCGTATGTTGCACCTGTAGATGTTGCCTTTCTAGATTCCATTGAAATAGCTAAAGGCCCTAATTCTGTGCTCTATGGTCGAATGGAGCCTGGCGGAATCATCAATATGATGCTCAAAGATGCTAACGGTAGTGCTAATAAACTTGTTACCAAAATAGGCAGTGATGAATTTAAACGAGCAGAGCTAGATTTTTCTTGGACAATGCTTAACGACATAGATACCCGACTGGTTGGCTATTATCAACAAGAAGGCAGTGAAGAAAAATTAGACTTAAACGATGCGCAAGGCGTTATGTTTATTGCTCAAAAGCAATTTGATAATGGTGGTGTCTTAACGGTTAATGTTAGGCGTGAATCTCAAGAGGTATTGCAAAAATTTGGTAGTCCAATCGAAGGTTTTACTAATCAAGTAGAGTTTTTTCAAAAAGAACAGGGCGGCATCGATGTGGTAACCGCTAGAGAAGATGATCTTAGATCAGGTTTATCTGTCGATCGAGATGGTATTAATATTAGCTTAACTGATTGGAGTATTGCTAATTGGTCTGCTGATTTTCATTTCCAATATGATCAGTCAAGTTCAACAAGCCAGCTAAGTTACCCAATTATTGAAGCCTTTATTATTGATATTAATGGCGAAGAATTTAGCCAAGATGACCTTACTGACGCTGTATTAGAAGATGAAGAGCTTGCACAGCTTTTACAACAAGGGTTGTCAGGTATTAGTATTAATGAAGAGGACTTGTTTTATGAACAAGTACAATTTCAGCATGATACGATGGCGCTAAGTGCCGAGTTTGTTATACACCGTAATGATAATTTTGGTGTACTTGATATTGAACAATTGTATGGCGCTAATCTTAATCGAGCGAAGCCAGAATCTTTGATATGGCAGACCCATGATACTAAAGGTAACTTCATCCCCATTGAACAATCAGAAGCACTATTTAACCCTGAGGCGGTAGGTAGTAATGTAACTGATTTTAATGTCGGTGTATTTGGCCAATGGGTGGTCAACTGGCAAAAGTTAACAAGCTTTATTGGCGCGCGTATAGATTATCTTGATTTTAACGCTAAATTACCTTCAACAGAAATCAGCAGGGATTATTATCAAACGAGTTTCCGTTTTGGTACGATTTATTCTCTGACAAATGACAGTAGCATTTTTTTTAATCTCAGCGAATCTTTTACTCCGCAAGTGGGTGTTAAAGAAATAGCCAGTACGCCAGACTATTATGATTATCCTGAGCCTATTTATACCATTAATTTTCCCAATCCAGCAATTGCTGAACAATTTGAGATAGGTGCAAAAACTAGCTGGTTTGAACAACGGCTACAATTGGCATGTTCTTTATTCGAAATCGATAAAAAGTATATCTCTTCTATAGTCCATCGACAGAAAAACAAAGGCCTTGAATGTGACTTAGCTGGTTCAATTGGCCATGGTTGGCATCTTACTTTGGCGGGCAGCCTATTAGATGCCAAAATATTAGCGACGGCTGATGATGAACTACTAAATCGTCATCCACGTATGACGCCAGAAAAATATTTTCGATTATGGATAACAAAAGAGTTGTTCTTGCTTGACCGTTGGCCAACTCGAATTAGTACCGGTTATACCTATGTTGGTGAACGTTATATAGATGCAACCAACGAGACCTATTTTCCGGATTATCAAGTAATGGACTTTTCTGCTGCTATTGATTTAAGTCATCGTTTTAGTTTTGCTCTCTTTGTTAAAAATGTCTTTGATGAGGAATACATCGCTGGCGCATTTAATGCTGTGCCCTTGTGGGCAAACCAAGGCCGTAGTAGAACCTTTGAGGGTACTTTTACTTACCGCTTCTAAGCTAAATTCCAATTTTTTTAAAAACATTTATTTTTTATTACTCAAATTCCCCCTTCGCTCGTCATAGAGTCAAAAGCTAATACCAATAGCCTTTTTCAAACTATGACTTAAAAAAGGGTGAATGATGAATAGAAATAACAATTCAATTATATTTAAAACAACAACCGGGCAAAAATTCTCAAATTTCATGTTAAGTCCCTGCTTATCATTTCGGGCATCAGAAAATGTTGAACCTTTGCCACCATCAGCTATGAGCGCAAGCTCAATAAAACACATTTTATATCCCTTTATAATTTTCACTTTTTTAATACTACTAACGGCTTGTGGTGGTGGCGATTCAGACTTAGATTCTAATGAAGAGCCTGTGCCCATTTCAACCGGTGATAGTGCTGTAAATGAAGCTGAGGATGAAAATAGTACAAGTGATGAAAGCACCATTAATGAAGGCTCGACCGAAGCTGATGAAAGTCAAAATACTTCAACTGATATTATTTACACTGAAGCTGATGATGTAGCCCGATTTTTAACTCAAGCTACCTTTGGTCCAAGGCTCAATGAGATTAACGCACTGACCAATAAAAGCATTTCTCAATGGTTTACCGAGCAAATTGCTAAAGAGCCGAGTTATCTTCTTCCTGTATTTTCAGAAATGTCTAAAACGTCAACTTCAGACGAAGAGTTAAGTTTTCTAGAAATAGAATCAACGACTATAGGTTTTTGGCGAAATGCTATTACTGGCCAGGATCAGTTACGTCAAAGAATGGCATTTGCCTTGTCTGAGCTACTTGTTGTCTCAAATGGTGGCGGTGAAGAATTGACAGATGTGCCAAGTGCTGTTGCGTACTTTCAAGATTTATTAATTGAGCATGCATTCGGTAATTATCGAGATATCCTTGAAGCTGTCACGTATTCACCTGCAATGGGTTATTACTTAACGTATCAGGGAAGTGAAAAAGGAGATCCTGTTACCGGACGTATGCCTGATGAAAATTATGCCCGAGAGTTATTGCAGCTGTTCACCATAGGTGTGGTTGAATTAAATATGGATGGCACCCCAAAATTGGACACAAACGGTAATGTGATAGAAACCTACGATAACAAAGATATTACCGGACTTGCTAAAGTGTTTACCGGTATGAACCTTAATGAAATAGTGATTGAAGAGTCCGTTTTTACTGCATACGCAACACCTATGGTCACTTTTGAAGAATCTCATTCTTTAAAAGAAAAAAACTTTCTTAATTTCACTATTGCTGCTGGCACTTCGGCTGATGCAAGTATAAGCCAAGCGTTAGATCATATATTTTCCCATCCCAATATTGCGCCTTTTGTCTCTAGCCATATTATTCAGCGGCTGGTTATGAGTAATCCATCTCCAGAGTATGTTGGTCGGGTTGCTAATGCATTTACGCTTGGAGAATTCACTTTACCAAATGACAAAAAAGTAGGTAAAAGTAAACGAGGAGATTTAGCCGCGACACTTGCTGCTGTACTTTTTGATACTGAAGCACGAAATATACAAGGTATTACTGCGGGTAAAATACGTGAGCCTATTCTACGCTTTACTCATTGGGCACGTGCTTTTAACATTGAAGCTGTCACCCCTGAATTTCAAGAGTTATTATGGGATACAGGTAGTTCATCCTCTTTAGGACAGCACCCTTATCGCTCACCTTCAGTGTTTAATTTTTTCCGCCCAGGTTATATAGCCCCTGGTACTTTATCAGCGAAACACGGTTTAAAAGCCCCTGAATTTCAAATAGTCAATGCAAGTTCAGTTGCAGGTTATACCAATTTCATCACTTATTTTATTCTTTTAGATGGTAATTCTGTTGACTTAGCAGATGTGCAATCGTTTTTTAGCGATGAAGGTGTCTCTCTTGATTTCACTAATGCCCCGCAAAGCTTTGTAGCTAAATATGAAGTGGAGCTTGGACTGATTAATAATCAAGAAAAGCTCATTGACCATTTAGATTTATTATTAACCTACGGTACGCTTTCAAAGCAAACACGTAGTTATATTCTATCAACGCTCAATAAGTTACCCGAAGATTCTCAAGATAATGGCCTGTATAAGATACAACTAGCAGTTCTTTTGATAATGACCTCACCTGACTACTTAATTCAACAATAGGAATACATATTATGGCTATGGACCGTCGTTCATTTTTAAAAGCAAGTTCATTTTCTTTAGCTACCGCCTCTTTAGGTGGTATGGCTTCACTATTAACGAGCATAAAGAGTCAGGCAAATGAAAACTCTGATTATAAAGCGTTAGTTTGTTTATTTTTTTATGGTGGCATGGACAATCACGACACAGTTATTCCTTACGACAGCCAAAGTTATAACCGCTGGGCTGATATTAGAAAAACCTTGTTAGCACAACAAAGTTCACCAAGGTTAAAAGAAAACTTGTTACCGCTTTCACCTTTAAACGCCGCACAATTTGGTGGTAGAAAGTTTGCATTACCTCAAGAGTTATCGGGTATTCATAATCTATTTCAAACGGGAAACGCGGCTATTATTGGTAATGTCGGCCCGCTTATTGAACCGACAAATGCCAATTCATTTGAAGAGGATATTGTAAAACTTCCACCTCGTTTATTTTCACATAATGATCAACAGGCAACTTGGATGTCAGGCGCTACAGAAGGTGCTAAATACGGTTGGGCCGGATTATATGCCGATGCTATAGCGAGTAAAAATTCATCTGGCTCTAATACTTTTACCAATATAACTACAGGGGGCGGCGAATTATTTCTAACAGGAAAAAACACCACGCCTTACCAAGTATCAGGTGGGCGGGCATTAAGTTTAGATATTATAGATGAAACAGAACAAGAGTCCTTTGCTGCACATTTGAGTGAGCATTTTCGTTCTGAGTATCTTCAGGGAGAATCATTATTACAACAAGATATGGTAAACAAAATACGTGATTCTTTTGATGCTAACAAACAATATAATTCGGCCACTGGCTCTGATCCCTTGTTCAATACCCAATTCCCTGCAACAGGTTTAGGTAGTCAATTAAAATCAGTAACACAATCTATTGCGGCAAGAGAGCAGTTAAATACAAATCGGCAAGTATTTATCGTTGCCATGGGAGGGTTTGACACCCATTCAGGTCAGGCAAGTACTTTGCCTAAATTACAAACTCAAATTGATGAAGGGGTGGTGGCATTTTATCAAGCAATAACAGAATTAGGTTTACAAAATGATGTAACCCTATTTACCGCATCTGATTTTGGTCGCACGCTGGCGACGAATGGCGATGGTACTGACCATGGTTGGGGCTCGCACCATTTTGTTATTGGCGGAGGAGTACAAGGTCAGCAGATATTAGGTGATATTCCCATTGCAGATTTTGGCCATGCCTTAGATGCAGGAAGTGGACGTTTAATCCCAACGCAGTCGATTGATCAATACGCCGCAGCATTGGGACACTGGTTTGGAGTAGACCAAAATGATATCGACAATATTTTTCCCAATTTAACTAACCTAGGACCTACACCAAATATTTTTGGTTAGTTAATAAAACGACCAATTCTCGTCTGTAATTGGTCGTTTTTTAAGGTTTGTTAATGACGTTAATGTATTTACCTCAACACGAGTCGATGTTCTCTTAATAAAGAATTTATTGATATTCTTGGTCAAGTATTTGAATAGGTGAGGTGAGCTGATCTATTAGTTATCCTTGAGTAGGTCACCTAACTCTAAAGCTGCCTGACGCAATACAGATTCAAAACTTATTAACTCATCTAAACTTTTGCGGATCACTGGAGCATGAGTGAACAAACAGGCAAACAACTTGCCATCCTGATCTTTAATGGGTACTGAGCAAGCAACCATACCGTCGACAAATTCTTCGTTATCAGTTCCTAGCTCATTTCCCTGAATATTTATCAATTCGCTTTCTAATGCTGCAGGCTCGGTCAAGGTATTACGAGCCAATTTATCCAATGGCAATTTACTTATAATACGCTGACGGCGTTCTTTGGGTAGAGAACTTAAATACAGTTTACCACTAGCGGTACACCATGCGGGGGTATGACTGCCAACAGGTAAATGAATGCGCAACGGCCAGTTGGTTTGCACACGGTCGTAGTAGATCATATCTATGCCATCGGGGATGGCGATACCACAAGTTTCACCGATGGTTTCTGCTAGGTTTTTTAGAATAGCCTGACGTAAAGCTTTAAAGCGGCTGCTATGCAACACACCCAAAGCGATGCTATGCATGCGGTCACTAGGAACTAACAGACCACGCATATTAATTTGCACATAATTATCAGCTTCAAGTTGCTGCAATAAACGATGAATACTGGGTTTAGGGATATCGAGTAGAAAGCCTAATTCAGCGGGTGACATCGGTCGCTCGGCACGAGAAATAGCCTCGATTATTTCGAGTACTCGGGTAATAGATGAACCTTTCTCTCTTCGTTGAATTGTCATGGTATATCCTGTGATAAATTGCGCGCTCATTATAGGCAAGTATCACCTAGGTTCAAAGGCATTTATGGGAAGAATAAACTAAGGCTAATCCATTGATTAGCCTATTTATTAGAAACGCGAGTTAGGACTGCCGAGGATACCGTGACAGTAAACTTAATTGAACTAAAGTTACACTAAAGTGGGCATTGAAAACTCAGCCCCCTCACGAACACCGGCAGAAGGCCAGCGTTGGGTGATAGTCTTACGCTTGGTGTAAAAGCGTACTGCATCGGGCCCGTAAGCATGTAAATCACCGAACAAAGAGCGTTTCCAACCACCAAAACTATGGTACGCAACTGGCACAGGTAATGGCACATTGATACCAACCATGCCCACTTGGATATTGTCAGAAAAATAGCGTGCCGCTTCGCCGTCACGGGTAAAGATA
>Ga0209396_1001243_pt1 | contig 28808 bp, 27 predicted proteins | sample GOMGulsemesocosm_6_FD_184638 | JGI IMG/M metagenome (GOLD analysis project Ga0209396, IMG submission 184638) | Methane-oxidizing microbial communities from mesocosms in the Gulf of Mexico - GOM8C Gulf of Mexico (SPAdes) (version 2) | ecosystem: Environmental > Aquatic > Marine > Cold seeps... | reverse complement strand
TCACAAGGCGTACCTCGTTTAAAAAATCAACTCAAAAAAGTAGCGATGAATTTTCTTTTTATTTGAGTAATTATCAAGAAGAGAGTGAACAAAAGACGGTTGAAACATTGGCTAACACCATTCGTAAGCACTGGAGTGTAGAATCTAATAATTGGCAGTTAGATGTTACCTTTAACGAAGATCGTGTTCGAGTTAAACAGGGTAATCAGGCTCAAATAATGGGTAAACTACGCAGTTTTGCTATGAATTTATTACGGGGTTCCACCCCTAAAGTACAAAATTTTCAAGCCAGTATTGAAAAATTTATAGATTCTCCTGAGGCCTTAATTTCGACACTTCGGCAAGTTAATTTTTTATGAGAAAGCCGTGGGTGGGGGGGTAGATTACTCAATTACTAATAAAATAAGTGTTGGAGTAAAATATCGATATACAGGTTTAGTTAATGAAAAGATAAATGATATGGTGGATTATGATGAAACTAATAAAGTAGCAAGCCATAATATATATGCAGGAATTAAGTTTTATTTCTAAGCTCGTAGGTTGGGCTGCCGTCTTTTTGGCAACCCAACAATCAATCTATATTACCTGAAAATGTTGGGTTAGCTTGTTGCGCTAACGCTTAACAAACTAGCCCAACCTACCTTGTCTCATTGAACGCTATAAGGTGGTTTTTTCTTGTTTCCAAGCGCGGTAGCGCGGTAGGTCCGATTAGCATAGCGTAATCGGACGCATGTTATTCATCAGAATTAACCGAGTTATTTATATCACCACACCAATTCGGCACATAAATTCCACGGGCGACATATTGATGAAAAGTTTTCTCGTTCCCCAAGCTCTGGCTTGGGAATGCCTACCGTCAAGCTCTGCTTGATGATTTGGCTTGTAGTATATTTATATAACTATAATTACTATGCTATTTCCGAGGGATAATTAATATCGGGACATTATTTCGTGCACGTTCCTTAGCGACTAAAAGGTGGATTCATTCCCCGTTTTGGGTGATACCTTTCAGGAATGACTACTTTGAATGGAGTATTGAATGAATGATTGATTGCAGCAGTATCTTAGGTACAAATAAGATACCCAATCACTTATTTAGTTATAAATCAATAATGTAAGCCTTTTATGTGGCGCATCTCGGGCGCGCCATTAAATTATTAAAGTTAAGTGATTTTGTTTTATGAATTGTTTTTTCCATGTCACCTTCAAGTGTCTCAAGCTCTATTGCTTTAGGAAAATACGGCCTTAATAAGCCATTAGCATTCTCATACTAGCCTCTTTCCTAAAAGCTGTATGGCTTAGAAAAATAAGTGCACAATCTAAAGAATCAGCTATTTTTTCATGCAAGAGGTTTGACAGTTCAGAAAAACTTACCTATGGTGTCAATATGTCACCAATAAGGAGAGCTATCATGTCCGTAGTCAATAATGAACGCATTACCGCCAGAGTAAGCGAGCAAATAAAACAAACATTAATGGCGGCTGCCGACTTAACGGGAGCAACCTTAAATCAATTTTTAGTGCAGTCAGCATTAGAAAAAGCGGAAAACATCATTGAAAAAGATAAATTGATTCATCTTAGTCATAAAGATGCTCAGTGCTTTTTTGACGCACTAGAAAATCCACCCGAACCAAATGCAAAATTAATTAACGCAGTTAAAAGCTACAAAGCGAATATCCAGTGAGTTCAACTTTAAATATTGAGCCGCTGACTAAAGCACATAATAGAACGAAATTTGATTGTGGTGATGAAGCATTAAATCATTTTTTACAAAAAACAGCTCGCCAACACATGGATAAAAGGTTGTCTAAAACCTTTATTCTCATTGATGCAGAACAACCGACTGAGATTATTGCCTATATGAGTCTTGTTGTCTGTGAAGTGCTGGCAGATGATATTCCGCACCAATGGAAAAAGAAATATCCTCGAAAAATTCCTGCTGCCAAACTGGCTAAATTGGCTGTATCACTTGAGCAGCAAAGAAAAGGCTATGGCGAAACATTATTAATGGATGCTATACAAAAAACCTTAAATGTTTCTAATGCGATGGGTATAGCAGGGCTATTTGTCGATGCAAAACATCAACAAGCCAAAGCCTATTATCATCAGTTTGGATTTATAGCATTACCCGAACAACTGGATAATATGTTTATGCCCTTATCAACCATTGTTGCTAGCTGGAAACATTGATGGGGCAGATATTGACATCCTCCCCTGCCTAAAGGAAGGGGATTCCAACACCTCACGATATTGAGTACTGCCCTGAGTGTCCAAATTCAACTACTCATATCTGACAGTCGTTAATTCCCGCAAGCCCTGCGGTATTTTTAATACTACATTATTGTGTAGAGGTACACAAAACTACTGTGTTTATGTTAATCGCTGCGTTAATATCTCTATCGTGAGTGACGCCACATTCTAACGCTTAATGCTTTTTTGCTTCCACAATAACCACAAGCCGAACAAATCTGACTTCATTTAACCCTGCAAGTTCTTCTAATTTCTTAGCATCCTGTATGCATTGGCATACAGAATGTATCGCTCTCTAGTAAGAGTTAATTTTAAACATCTAAATTCGACACTTCCAGTGCATTTTTGACAATAAAATCACGGCGCGGTTCAACCACATCGCCCATTAAAGTGGTAAAGACTTCATCAGCAGAAATTGCATCAGAGATAGTGACTTGTAATAACACGCGGCTTTCAACATCCAGCGTGGTTTCAAATAACTGTTCAGGATTCATCTCTCCAAGCCCTTTGTATCTTTGAATATGCTGGCCTTTTTTAACTTCTCTCATCATCCATAGAAAAGCTTGTTTAAAGTTATTCACGGGATGTTTACGTTCGCCCAATTGCATAAAGGATTCACTGCTAAATAAATCATGCGTATCGGCAACATAACTGGCGATTTTTTTATAATCTTGGCTGGTAAAAAATACATTATCCACAATAAATAATTTTTCTACCCCATATTCCATTTTTTGAATGGTTAATTTATAGCTTTCTGCGTTCTGATAGCTTAATTCAAAAGAAAATGTAGCTTTGCTAACTCGCTGATTAAGCGCTTTTTCTACTGTAGATAACCAAGCACGGAATGCCGTTTCATCCGCTTGTTGCTCGGTGCTTAAAGTGGTCACATAGGTTAATTCTTCTAAGAAATCCGCATCATAACGTCGTCCCATCCGCTGAATCACTTCTTCAGTAATAAGGTATTCATTCGCTAATTTTTCTAATGCCAGTCCTTTAATTTCAGGCGTTTCTGTATTAGTAATCAGCTGTGTTTTTTCTAAAGCTAACTGAATTAAATATTCATTTAATTCAGTATCATCTTTTACATAGCGTTCTTGCTTGCCTTTTTTGATTTTATAAAGCGGCGGTTGGGCAATATAAATATGGCCACGCTCAATCAATTCAGGCATTTGACGATAGAAAAAGGTTAGTAATAAGGTACGAATATGTGAACCATCCACATCGGCATCGGTCATGATAATAATACGGTGATAACGTAATTTATCAGGATTATATTCGTCTTTACCAATACCACAGCCTAAAGCGGTAATTAAAGTTCCCACCTCATCTGAGGAAATCATGCGATCAAAACGCGCACGTTCTACATTAAGGATTTTCCCTTTTAAAGGTAAAATCGCTTGTGTACGTCGGTCTCTGCCTTGCTTCGCTGATCCCCCCGCAGAATCCCCTTCCACAATAAAGATTTCTGATAACGCTGGATCTTTTTCTTGGCAGTCGGCTAATTTACCTGGTAAACCCGCAATATCTAAAGTGGTTTTACGACGGGTTAATTCTCGTGCTTTACGCGCTGCATCTCTAGCTCGCGCAGCTTCAATAATTTTGGAGGAAATGATTTTTGCAATCGCTGGCGTTTCTTGTAAAAAATCATTTAAACGCTCATGCATGGCTGATTCAACCAGAGGTTTTATTTCCGAAGAGACTAATTTATCTTTCGTTTGTGAAGAAAATTTAGGGTCTGGTACTTTCACAGATAATACGGCAGTTAAGCCTTCACGCGCATCATCCCCTGTCGTGGATACTTTTTCTTTTTTCGATAAACCTGCCGCTTCAATGTATTGATTCATGGTGCGGGTTAAGCCGCCTCTGAACCCTGCTAAATGCGAACCACCATCCCGTTGAGGAATGTTATTGGTGTAACAAAAAATATTTTCTTGATAGGAGTCATTCCATTGCATGGCCACTTCAACGGTTACATCTTCTTTTTCGACCGTAAAATAAAACACATCGGCAAATAAAGGGGTTTTATTTTTATTAAGATGCTCGACAAAGGCTTTAATACCGCCTTCAAATTCAAAAATATCTTCTTTATCGCTACGCGCATCTTTCACATGAATTTTAACGCCTGAATTTAAAAAAGATAATTCGCGTAAGCGTTTCACTAAAATTTCATAATGAAATTCAATATCAGAAAAGGTATCGGTACTGGGTAAAAAAGTAACTTGCGTCCCTTGTTTATCCGTCGCTTCCATTTGCTTTAAAGGCGCATCAGCTTCACCGTGAGTATAGGATTGACGATGCACAAAGCCATTTTTATAAATTTCTAGCTCTAATGTCTCCGATAAAGCATTGACCACTGAAATCCCTACGCCATGTAATCCCCCTGAGACTTTATAGGCATTATCATCAAATTTAGCCCCTGCATGTAGTACGGTTAAGATAACTTCAGCGGCTGAGCGACCTTCTTCAGGATGTATATCAACAGGAATTCCACGTCCATCATCAGATACAGTCACTGAGCCATTAACATTGATTGTTACATTTACTTCAGTACAAAAACCTGCCAAGGCTTCATCAATCGAGTTATCTACAACCTCAAAAACCATGTGATGCAAACCTGTACCATCATCGGTATCCCCAATATACATACCGGGTCTTTTGCGTACTGCATCCAAACCTTTTAATACTTTAATATTGGAACTATCGTAGTTATCTTGATTGTCGTTCATGGTTTACCTTGATTTATCTATTCCTTAAATGACGGGAATATTTATAATGTCTCTGAGAGAGTAAATAAGTTAACTGTTATTTTGACTCGATATCCTTTAAAAATTTATAAGCGCATTGGCATGACAATAAATTTGTAATTTTGTTCACTTTCTTCTTCAATAAAACAACTACTAGCATTTTCCGCAATGGTTAATACAGCAGTGTCCGATTCTAAATTAGAGACGGCATCTAAAATATATTGTGAATTAAAGGCAATGGATAAATCATTACCTAAATATTCAATACCAATATCTTCATCTGCTTCTTCATGTTCAGGATTATTAGTAGTAATTTTTAAATTATCGCCTTTAATAATAAACTCAACGCCTTTGAATTTTTCATTGGATAAAATAGCCACCCGAGTTAATGCTTCTTTTAAGGCTTGTTTCTTAACCAAGACAGGACTATTAAAGGCTTGGTCAAATACTTTACCAAAATCGGGATATTTAGAATCCACTAATTTTGCGGAAAAAGTTAATGCCCCAATCACCACACGAATATTATTGCGTGAAAATTCTACATTTATATCTAAGTCTTCATTAATATCTAAAAGACGAACCAACTCTAATACACCTTTTCTGGGGATAATAATTCGAGATTCAATGCCTGTTTCTTCAATAACATCTTCATAAATAGACAATCTATGACCATCAGATCCGACTAATTTTAATTGTCGATTAAAAATACTCATCATTAAGCCATTAAGATAATAACGAATATCTTGATTAGCCATACAGAAAGCGGTTTTATTTAAAGCCTTTTTAAATTTTCCCGCCTTAATTAAAAACGAGCAATCCATCTCTGCCATTTCAAATTTAGGATATTCTTCTGCTTTTAAAGTGCTGACAGAAAATCGACTTCGTCCCGATTGTATTTTCATTTTTTCATTAAGTAATTCAAAACGAATATCGGAATCGCTGGGTAATAATCGACAAATATCTAATAATTTTCGAGCAGGAATCGTGATACTGCCTTCAACATCACTGATTAAATCAATTTTAGCGACGATTTGAATTTCTAAATCTGTGCCTGTTAATATCAGCTGGTTACTTTCTAGCTGAAACAAGACATTGGCTAACACTGGCATGGTTTGTCTTTTTTCTATGACACTCACAATTTGCTGCAAAGGCGTTAAAAGTAATTCTCTGTTAAGTATAAATTTCATAGAAGGCAGAATAAGTTAAAAAGGCTTTTTTAGAGTGCTAATTTTATCATAAATCTAGCGGCTGAGGGGCTTAATAGCCACTAGTCTATGTTTAGTTTTGACTTTTACTTTGAGCCTGCCTAAAAGTGGTTTTTTTTACTTCTCTCTTTTTTCTTTAGCGAAAGCCTAATAATTTTTGTGTAATAATCATTTTTGCTATTTCTTCAGGAACATCGCTCTCCCACTCACCACGGCCTTTTTTTATCTCAGATAGGGTAAGGCTAGGGTTGATGTCTAATAATTGCTCATTGACGTTCTTAAGACCTACTAGGTATCCATTTTCAATCAGATGTTGGTATAAATGTTGTAAATTCTTAGGAGGATGAAAATTCTCGACCGTGACTAATTCATCTTTTTCCAGACTTCTCAGTGGGTAAATGTATAGACGGGTGTTGTCAGGAAAGAGTTTAGCAAAGGCTTCTAAAATTCCGCCTTCTAAACCTTGGTAATAATTTTCAGTAAAAATTAAATCTAAATTAGAAATACCTAAGATCATGCCAATTTGTTGCTGAGTGTAACGACGAAAATAAGCGCGTAAACGGAAATAACGTAAATAACTGGAAACCATCACGGTATAACCTTGGGTATTAAGCATATCAACACGGGCTAAAAAATCGGCATCATTAATTTTATCGCCTACGGTTAAACTTGCCATAGTCAGTTCAGCAATAACCAGTGTTTGAGTTGCATCAATGTGTTCGATTTCATTGAAATGCTGTTGTCCACATTCGGTCATATCGATATGAACTTTTGTGATTGGGGTAAAAGATCCTCGAATCACTAAAATATTTTTTTTATACAATAATTCAGAAGGCACTTGTACCTTGCCTTCTGCATTGAACATGATGGCATCGGTCAAATGATGATGCACTAAATGTAAATTCATTAAACGATTTTCAGTTTCTTCGAAATAAGGGCCTGAAAAATTAATGGTGTCGATTTCAATGCGTTCAATGCTTAAATTATCAATTAATGATTCAATAATTTTTTTAGGGCGAGTGAAATAATTAAACGCAGCATGAATTAAATTAACTCCTAAAATTCCTAAAGCTTCTTGTTGTGCTCCGCCTTCGTTATCCAACATGCGTACATGTAAAATAATATCACTGGGTTCTGCTTGTGGATAAAGTTGAACTCGAACTCCGATCCAGCCATGACATTCCTTTTTTTGTAAATAACTTTTAGCCGTGACTGTAGCCGCATAGGAGAAGAAGGTTGTATTTTTAGGTCTTACAGGCGATAAAAGTTCTGTTACATCTAAATATTCTTTGGAAAGCATTTTTGTTAAGCGGCTGCGTGATACATAACGCTTGGTTTCTTCAGCCCCATAAATATTATCACTAACCTGCATATCGTAAGCAGACATTGTTTTAGCGACTGTTCCAGCTGCTCCACCTGCTTGAAAAAAGTTTCTAGCGACTTCTTGTCCTGCTCCTATTTCAACAATGGAACCGTATTTGCAATTATCGAGATTAATTTCTAAGGCTTTTGCTAATGTACTTGTTACCGTTTCTTTTTGGGTCATGGTTACTCACTAAAAAAATTGAATCATTGAAAAAAGATCAGTAAATCATAGCAAATATTAATAATAATATAATATCTTTATAAAAGATTATTATTATTAGTAAGGCCGTTTTCTGTGGATAACTCATTTTTTCCTATTATTATCATAATCTTATCCTGTGGATAAGGTTGTGGATAAGCTGTGGATAAAATGTGGATAACTTTTAAGTCGAAACTTATCCACAAGATATCCACAGGGTTATCCACAGGGTTATCCACAGGCTGATTATCTGAAAATAAGAAGGAAAATTTGATTGAAAATAGTAAAAATTTAAGCAAACTGTGGATAAACAGTTAAAATGACAAGAATCTTGCTGTGCGCAAAGCAAAACTGATTGATTTTTGGAGATGACTTACATAATGAAAACACAAAAAATAGGATTTATTGGGGCTGGTAATATGGCTAGCAGCTTGATTAATGGCCTTATTACAAGTGGACATACGGCTCAACAAATTTGGGTTGCGGATGTAGATGCAGATAAAGTGGCACATCTTGCAGCAAATTTAAATATTAATGTAGCGACGAGTAATCAAGCTTTAATTACTGAAGTGAATGTGGTTGTCTTAGCGGTTAAACCTCAACATATTTCTGTAGTGATTGAGCAGTCAAAAAAAGAATTTACAGACAGTGATGCGCTAGTCGTTTCAATTGCGGCAGGGATTAATCAAGCCAGTTTAAGTACGTGGTTAGGTTCAGATAAAGCGATTGTACGTTGTATGCCGAATACGCCTTCTTTGGTGCAAACAGGGGCAACAGGGATTCATGCTAATAATTTTGTGAATGCTGAACAGCGTGATTTAGCTGAAAATATTATGCGTTCGGTTGGGGTTTCTATTTGGGTAGAAACTGAAAAAGAATTAGATGCAGTCACCGCAGTTTCAGGAAGTGGTCCGGCTTATTTCTTTTTGTTAATGGAAGCGATGGAAGCATCGGCGGTAGAATTAGGCCTCAGTCAGAATACATCACGCTTGTTAATTGAACAAACGGCTTTAGGGGCAGCTAAAATGGCACTTGAAGCAAAAGAATCTCCAAGTGAGTTAAGAGCCTGTGTTACGTCACCAGGTGGAACAACTGAGGAAGCGATTAAGAGCTTTGAAAAAAATAATTTTAGTGACATTGTGAAACAAGCTCTGCAATCTGCAAATGATCGTTCAGTGGCTTTGTCTAAAGAATTAGGGGCGCATTAATGGGCACGAATTATTACAGCGATCCCTTAGTTTTTTTATTGGATACGGTTTTTTCATTTTATATTCTAGCTGTTTTATTACGTTTTCTTTTTCAATGGGTAGGGGCGGATTTTTATAATCCTATTTCTCAATTCTTGGTAAAAATAACCCATCCCCCGCTGCGTATTTTACGTCGTTATGTGCCCGCCATTGGAAAATTAGATACCTCATCTTTAGTTTTATTACTTTGTTTACAGATGATATCGGATGGTTTGACTTTATTAGTGACCAGTGTACAGTTTAGTTTTGCCGCCTTGTTATTATTATCTTTTAGTCAATTAGTCAGTTTATTGATTAATGTGTTTGTTTTTTCCGTTTTTGCTCGTGCGATTTTAAGCTGGATGAATGGCGGATCTTTAAATGCAGTCAGTGGTTTACTGAATAGTTTAACCGAGCCATTACTGTCTTTTTGCCGCCGATTAATTCCTGATATTGGCGGAATTGATTTATCACCTTTAGTGGTATTGATTGGTTTACAAATGGCAAAAATGTTGATTATTCCACCGTTACAACAATTAATTTCTTTAGTAAGTTAATGTAATGTTACTTTTTTTTGATTATTAAATTGTTATGCCTAAACTATCTGATATTACCTTGATTGGTGGTGGAATTACAGGGCTTTTGAGCGCGCGTTTATTTGTATTAGCAGGGGCGAATGTTACCTTAATTGACAAGGGATTTATTGGCCAAGAATCCTCTTGGGCAGGCGGCGGTATTTTGCTGCCTTTATATCCATGGCGACAAGCAGAAGCGATTAGTGAATTAGTAGCGCACAGTGTGGATAAGTATCCAAATCTTACTGAACAGCTATTCGTCGCTACTGGGATTGACCCTGAATACAGTATCAATGGCTTATTAATGTCCGATTTAAAAGATCACACTATGGCGCAGGCATGGTGTAAAAAATATCAATTCAGCATTGCAACAGCAACAGAAGCGCATATTCAACGTTATCCACAGGTAACAGAACAAACCATGTACTTGCCTGAAATAGCGCAAGTGCGTAACCCGCGTTTACTTAAATCTTTAAAACAAGATTTATTACAGCGGGGAGTAACGATTGTAGAACAATGTAAGATTGAAAGCGCAGACATTAAAAATCAGAAAATAACGCATATTCGAAGTCAGAAACAGCGATTTCCAGTCAATCAAGTAGTCATAAATTCAGGCGCTTGGACGGCTGATTTATGGCAGCAATTTGTGGGTGAATCGCCAAAAATTTTTCCAGTTAAAGGGGAAATGCTGATTTTAGGAACAGAACCCAATAGCTTACAAGAAATGATTTTAGACAATAATCGTTATTTAATTCCGCGCAAAGATGGCAAGGTGTTATGTGGCAGTACCGTTGAACAAGCGGGTTTTAATAAAACGCTTTCAGAATCTGCCGCTGAAAGTTTAGCCGATTTTGCACGACAGCTCTGCCCTACCCTACTGAAAAATGCCCCGATTCTGCACCACTGGGCTGGTCTACGTCCTGGAACAGAACAAGGAATTCCTTATGTGGATAAACATCCAACGATTGAAAACTTAGCTATTAATGCAGGCCATTTTAGAAATGGATTTGCTATGGGCCCTGCCGCGGCTCAATTATTATATGATCTCGTCACAGGCACACAGCCTGTCATAAATCCCCTGCCTTACCAGTTATCCGCTACCCATTAAGAGCCGATTATGAATTATTACCCACTTGTTAAACCGCTGTTTTTTCAATTAGATGCCGAAAAAGCACATCATTTAACGCTAAAATTACTGAAAGTGTCGCATAACTTAGGGTTATCTAAATTACTCAATCCTAAGACCATTGAACAGCCTGTGCGCGTTATGGGTTTAGACTTTAAGAATCCAGTTGGTTTAGCGGCAGGATTGGATAAAAACGGCGAATACATTGATGCGTTGGCTGGAATTGGCTTTGGTTCGATAGAAATTGGCACAGTAACCCCTAGAGCGCAGGCAGGTAATCCAAAACCGCGCTTGTTTCGCTTACCTGAACATCAAGCGATTATTAATCGTATGGGCTTTAATAATCATGGAGTGGATTATTTATTACAACAAGTGGAGCAATCCAGCTATCAAGGCATTATTGGGATTAATATCGGCAAGAATGCAGATACCCCGATTGAAAACGCCACTGAAGATTATTTAATTAGCCTGCGTAAAGCCTATCTTGCGGCCAGTTACATTACCATAAATATTTCCTCACCGAATACCAAAAACTTGCGCCAATTACAGCAAGGGGATGAGATCAAAAACTTATTGTCCTCTCTAAAACAAGAACAGAAAAAATTACAGGCAACGCATCAAAAATATACGCCTATTGTGGTAAAAATTGCACCTGATTTAGACGACGATGAAATTCAACATATCGCGAAATTATTATTAGAATTTTCCATAGATGGTGTGATTGCAACCAATACTACATTAGATCGCAGCGCAGTAAAAGGTCATGCCTTAGCAGAAGAAGCAGGCGGATTAAGTGGTCTTCCTGTCAAAGATAAATCGACTTATGTGGTACGCCGTTTAGCGGATGTATTACAAGGTCAAATCCCGATTATTGCAGCAGGTGGAATTTCCAGTGCGCAAGATGCACAAGATAAACTGGATGCCGGTGCGAGCTTAGTACAAGTGTATAGTGCTTTAATTTATCAAGGGCCGCAATTGGTTCATGATATTTTGCTAGATTTAAAAATTAACTAAATACTGAGGAATGACAATGAAAATACGATTAATAGCAGTGGCTGGTCTTACTTTACTAGCCACTCAAAATATAATGGCTTTTGGTTTAGGTAATGTAGCTGCAGTATTGAATACAGCGAATGAAACGGCGGAAGCAGTCAATGAAGCTAATGAAACCACTAATAACGTGAATGAAAAAGTAAAATCATTGAAAAAATATTCGACCACAGAAGTGGTCAAAGATGTTGCCGTTGAAGGAAGTAAAGGAGCTGCAGTCGGTGCTGTACAAGGTTTAGCAACGGGTTCAGTAGTGACAGACGGCGTTAAAGGTGGCATTAGTGGTGTTAAAAAAGGCTTAAATAAATTTTAAGCCCTGTTTTAAAATTTTTAACAGATAGGAGCAAAGATCCTATGACCTCTATTATTTAACTGACGATTACTATGCTTACCTATCCTCTTATAGACCCTGTTGCCCTTAGTTTAGGCCCCATAAAAGTTCATTGGTATGGACTGATGTACTTAATCGGTATTGGCGGAGCTTGGTTTTTACTCAGTAAACGAGTGACTAAAACGAACTCCCCTATCCTACCGGAAGCCTTAGAAGACCTAATTTATTATGCCGCAATCGGGGTTATTTTAGGGGGGCGGATGGGCTATGTTTTATTCTATAATTTTAATAGTTTCTTAGCCGATCCTTTGATGCTGATTAAGATTTGGCAAGGTGGCATGTCATTTCATGGCGGATTTTTAGGGGTCATGATTGCTTTATGGTTATTTGCTCGAAAACACCAATCCAGCTTATTTCATATCGCCGATTTTTTAATGCCCGTGGTACCGATAGGCCTCTTTGCGGGTCGTATCGGTAATTTTATTAATGCCGAACTTTGGGGCAGAGAAACCGACGTCGCTTGGGCATTTATTTTTCCTAACGCAGGCTATATGCCTCGTCATCCTTCGCAGTTATACGAAGCATTTTTAGAAGGCATCGTCTTATTTTTAATTCTTTGGATTTATTCCAGAAAACCACGCCCTTATCGTGCTATATCAGGACTTTTCGCGTTATTTTATGGAAGTTTCCGCTTTATCGTTGAATTTTATCGCGTGCCTGATGAGCACATTGGTTATTTAGCCTTAGATTGGCTGACTATGGGACAGATACTATCAACGCCATTAATTTTATTCGGGATAGTGTTATTAACCTTAGCGTATCGCAGCAAGCAGGACGCATAAGATGAAGCAATATCTTGAATTACTCGAAGAAACCTTACGCACAGGCAATATTAAAGGCGATAGAACCGGCACAGGCACAAAATCACTTTTTGGTCGGCAAATTCGCTTTGACCTGCAAGCGGGCTTACCTTTACTAACCACCAAACGCTTACACACCAAATCCATTATTCACGAACTGCTTTGGTTTTTAAGTGGCGAGACCAATATTAAATACCTTAAAGATAACGGTGTCAGTATTTGGGATGAATGGGCGACAGAAACAGGCGACTTAGGCCCCGTTTATGGCGCACAGTGGCGAAATTGGCAAGGCGTTGAAGGCGAAAGCTACGACCAAGTGAGCCAACTGATTCAAGGCATCAAAAATAATCCGAACAGTCGTCGGCATATTATTAGCGGCTGGAATGTTGCCGATTTACCCGATGAAACCCAATCCCCACAAGACAATGTACGCCAAGGAAAAATGGCGCTGCCGCCTTGTCATTTACTGTACCAATGGTATGTGGCCGATGGAAAACTCAGTGGCTCATTGTACTTACGCAGTAACGATTTATTTTTAGGCAACCCTTACAATACCTGTAGCCTTGCCTTGTTTACCCACATGATTGCACAACAATGCGATTTAGACGTGGGAGAGATTATTTTATCCATTGGCGATTGTCATTTGTACAGTAACCACGAAGCCCAAGCAAAAATTCAGTTAGCCAGAACGCCGAAAGCGTTACCTCAACTACACTTTAAACGTAAGCCAGCGAGTATTTTTGATTATCAATATGATGATTTTGAAATTATTGGCTACGATCCAGAACCTTCTATTGCCGCTCCAATTGCTATTTAAGCGGCCTTATTTTCCTACCCCTAAAGAGAGCCTTTTAATATGCGTCTTGATAAACATTTAGTTAGCCTTATTCAATGCTCACGTGGTGAAGCCCAAAAATACATCGAAGGCGGTTGGGTCTTAGTAGATGGTGAAACTATCGACTTACCTCAATTTCAAATTGAAGATCAGCAGGTTGTATTACACCAAGAAGCGAATTTAGAAACCCTGTTACCGCAAACTATTTTATTGAATGTACCCGCGAGTTTTTCTTTAAAGTCTGAACCATCGCCTTTAAGCCTGATTACCCCTGAAAGCCGAGCGCCTGAAGATAAATCTGGCATTCGTGTATTAAAACGCCACTTTTCTCGTTTAGGTGCCACTGCCCCGATTCAAAAAGGTGCTTCTGGTCTGATGGTATTTTCACAAGATGGAAGAATCGTACACAAATTAGTCGATGAAGCGAAAACCAATGAACAAGAATACAGCGTTAAAGTTAGTGGTACGCTTGACGAAGCAGGACTCGAAAAATTAAACCAGAAAATAGAGCGTAACGGCTGGGTATTACCTCAAGCGAAAGTTAGCTGGCAAACAGAGGATAAACTTCGATTTGCTTTAAAGAATATTCATGAAGGGCAAATTGAATTTATGTGTCAGCAAGTGGGATTAACCATTGTTAGCATGAAACGCTTGCGTATTGGCCGTGTCGCTTTAGGTAAAATCGCCGAAGGCCAATGGCGTTATTTACCTGAAAATACGTGGTTTTAAGAAACACGGTATTTTTATTAGTATTCCGCCTTCTTTTTTAGATTTTTTGCAGAGGAATAAATAAGCTAATCCAATATTTTCAGTAATAATATTGGGTTTCCAAAAAGACAGTAGCCCAACCTTGCAGGGAAATCTGGCTTAAATAAGCATGCAAATCAAGCCATTAAAAAATGTAGTATTTTAATGGCCAGATAATGACAGAGGTGAGTAGTGATGTGGTTACACTATTTAGGACACAAAAACTAAAATTTAACCCCTAAATATAGCCCCCTTAAAATGATTAAGAAAAAGCTAAATACTTACACCTTAGAATTTAAAGAATCTGCAATTAACACGCGTTAGATTCTGATGAAACGATCCCTCAAATAGCTAAAAATTTGGGGGTTAATCCTAACACTCTTTATACTTGGGTTCATAACGCTTCAAAATCTAAGGGAAATAACCGCGTGGCTAAAAAAGAAAACCAAGATGATAAAATAAAACACCTGAAGAAACAAGTTCTTAGGTTGACTCAGGAGCGTGATATTTTAAAAAAGGCCGCGGCATACTTTGCGCAGGAAATCGTGTGAAGTACGCCTGGATTGCTCAACATAGTGCTGATTTTTCTGTCTCCTTAATGTGTCAGAGCCTAACGGTTTGTCGCAGTGCTTTCTATGCTTGGAAAAGAAGCCCAATGACAGTCAAGGAAAAAAAAGACAAAACCTTAACAGGCGTGATCAAAACGAGCTTTGATGAAAGGCGTGGGTGCTATGGTACGCGTCGCATACAGCAAGATTTCATAGCGCAAGAAATGACCGTAAGCCGCCGTCGTATTGCTCGATTAATGAAGGCTGAAGGGCTGCGTGTTAAAACAAAGCGAAAATTTAAAGCCACAACCTATTCAGGTCATGACGACCCTATTGCACCTAACCTGCTCACTCGAGCGTTTACGGTCGATAAGCCTGATACCTGCTACGTAGGTGATATTACTTATATTGCGACAAGAGAAGGTTGGTTATATCTTGCTACCGTCATCGATTTATATTCACGTCGAATGGTTGGCTGGTCAATAGCAGATAATATGAGAACGCCCCTCGTCAATGATGCGTTATCTATGGCACTCAACCAAAGAAAACCTAAGAATAACCTGCTCTGGCACAGTGATAGAGGAAGCCAATATGCCTCCGAAAGTCACCGTTCACTACTGGCCGTTAATGGCATTACACAAAGTATGAGTCGTAAAGGAAATTGCTGGGATAATGCGGTGGCTGAAAGCTTTTTCCATAGCCTCAAGACAGAGTTGGTACATCATTGTGACTTTTCAACGCGAGCTGAAGCGAAGCAAGAAATCTTTGAATATATCGAGGTTTTTTATAACCGTAAACGCCGTCATTCAGCGAATGATTATAAGCTCACCAGCGGATTACGAAAGGTTGCCAAAAGCCGCCTAATTTTGTGTCCATAAAAGTGTTGACACATCAGATGTTACTGGACAGTGTTTTGACTGCATCCCTTTTGACTAAAGGGACTAATGGATTTTCTTGGATGTATGTAAACGATAATATGGCGCGCCCGAGACGATTCGAACGTCCGACCTTCGCCTTCGGAGGGCGACACTCTATCCAGCTGAGCTACGGGCGCGTAATTGAAGTAGCCATTTTAACCTATCGGCTCAGTTTACGATAGCATGGATTTTAATTGAGCAAAATTGGCTTTGGCGAGGCGTTTTTGTTCTTCTTTATTCACTACTTTCTTTGCCGCCCACTCTAAATCTTCATCGGGTAATTCCATTAAAAAGCGGCTGGGTTCGCTTTCGTTAATATCCCCGTAACGCTTACGATGGGTACAATAACTAAAGGTACAAGTACGTTGCGCGCGGGTAATTCCCACATAGGCTAAACGCCGTTCTTCTTCGATGTTATCAGTTTCGATGCTGTTTTGATGCGGTAATATATTTTCTTCAATACCGATTAAAAAAACATGAGGAAATTCCAGCCCTTTGGCGGCGTGTAAGGTCATTAAGCTAACTTGATTATCCGCTTGTTCATCTTGGTTACGTTCTAATATATCCATTAGCTGAATCTTGCTGACAATATCCGCTAAAGACATATCCTCTTCCTCGCTCTTATTGGCGATGCGCTGTAACCATTCAATTAATTCACAGACATTGCTAATTTTACGTTCTGCGGCTTGTTGGGTATTACTGTTTTCTTGTAACCATTGATGGTAATTAATTTGATGAATAAAAGCATTCATCACAGCAAAGGTATCGCCTAAGTGCATTTCTTGAGCGGTTTTTAACACCCAAGCACAAAATTTTTGCAGCCGTGCAATGGCGGCTGTAGATAAGTGCTGGGTTAAGCCCATTTCTGTACAAGCTTTAAATAAACTAATATGCCGTTCATTGGCATACTTACCCAGTTTTTCTAAGGTTGTTGGGCCAATTTCACGGCGGGGCGTATTTACCACGCGTAAAAAAGCGGCATCATCCTCTTGATTAACAAATAATTTCAGGTAACTCAAAACATCTTTGATTTCAGCATAAGCAAAGAAGGAAGTGCTGCCATTAATAAAATACGGTACATCTTGCTCGCGCAAACTACGTTCAAATAGGCGGGACTGGTGGTTGCCTCGATAGAGAATGGCGTAATCACCATAATCTGCGCCTGTTTGAAATTTATGATGCACAATTTCAGCGACCACTTGTTTGGCTTCAGTTAAATCGTTATTATGCACTAACACACGTAATGGGTCGCCAAAACCTAAATCACTCCATAATCGTTTTTCAAACGCATGAGGATTATTGGCAATCAAATGATTGGCTACTTTAAGAATACGCCCAAATGAGCGGTAGTTTTGTTCCAGCTTAATGACTTCAAGCCGTGGATAATCGCTTTGTAATTGCTGTAGATTTTCAGGTTGCGCGCCACGCCACGCATAAATAGATTGGTCATCGTCTCCGACCACGGTAAATTTAGCCAGCTTACCCACCAATAACTTCACTAATTGATATTGGGTAATATTGGTATCTTGATATTCATCGACTAATAAATAGCGGATTTTATTTTGCCATTTTTCTAAAATTTCAGGAAACTGCTGGAATAATAAAACCGGCAGTAAAATTAAATCATCAAAATCCACTGCATTATAGGCTTTCAGGCTGCGCGTATAATCGGCGTATAAATGAGCAATTTCTAAATCCTCACTGGTGGCACTGCTGATGGCTTGTTCAGGGGTAATAAAAGCATTTTTCCATTGGCCAATTTGCTGCGCATAGAGATTCACTAAATCTATATCGTAATTCGCGGTGCTATGGGTAATAAGATTTTTGAGTAAACTGAGTTTATCTTGTTCATCAAACAGTGACATACCCGCTTTGTACTGTAAGGTTTTATGTTCTTTGCGCAGTATATCCAAGCCTAAAGAATGAAAGGTGGAGACACGTAAGCCGCGTAATTGTTTATCATCCAATAACTTGGAAACCCGCTCTTTCATTTCGCGCGCGGCTTTATTGGTAAAGGTTAAAGCGGCAATATTCCGCGCGGGCAAACCTTGTTTGATTAAATGGGCAATTTTTTCGGTAATCACGCGGGTTTTACCACTGCCCGCCCCTGCTAAGACCAGCAAAGGCACATCAATGGTTTTTACAGCGCGTTTTTGTTCGGGATTTAGATCAGGCATAAAGTTTATACGGGGGAGCGGTCAAGTTTGCGATAGCCAATGGCTTCACTTAAATGGGGTATTTCTATAGTTTCAGATTGCGCTAAATCTGCAATCGTTCGGGAAAGTTTTAAAATACGATGATAGGCACGATGAGACAGCCCTAAACGATTCATGGCTTGTTCCAAAAGCTGATGCCCTTGTTCCGACAAGCCACAAAATTGTTTTATTTCTTTGGGTGATAATTCGCTGTTAGCTTTACCTGCCCGTTGCATGGCGATTTCTCGTGCTGCGGTGACGCGCTGTCGAATACTAAAACTGGATTCTTCGCCGTCAGCAGAGCCTCTGCGTAAGACATCATGTGTGACACGAGGCACTTCTAAGTGCATATCAATTCTATCCAATAAAGGCCCTGATATTTTGCCACGATAGCGCGCGACTTGTTCTGAACTGCAATGGCAACGCCCTGAAGCATCGCCTAAATAGCCACAAGGACAGGGATTCATGGCGGCAACCAACTGGAAGCGGGCTGGAAAATCCGCTTGGCGTGTGGCACGAGAAATAGTGATATGCCCAGTTTCTAAGGGTTCACGTAACACTTCCAATACTTTTCTATCAAATTCAGGTAATTCATCTAAAAATAAAGTGCCATTATGCGCCAAAGAAATTTCACCGGGTTTGGGATTACTGCCCCCGCCCACTAAAGCAGGGGCAGAGGCGGTATGATGTGGCGCGCGATACGGGGCGGTGAGCCAATTTTTCGCTTTAAATTCTATATCACTAATCGATAACACCGCCGCACTTTCTAAAGCTTGAGCTTCGGTCAGCGGCGGAAGAATACTGGGGATACGCGAGGCGAGCATGGATTTTCCTGTGCCGGGTGGGCCAAGCAGTAAAATATTATGCAAGCCTGTGGCAGCGATTTCTAATGCGCGTTTTACATGAAACTGCCCTTGTACATCCGAAAAATCCGCGCCTTCTGTTGTAGAACTTAAATGGGCAGGCGTATGTGAAACTAATTTTAATAATGTGAGGCCATTAAGATGGGCGCAAATATCTAATAAATGCGCGGCAGGAAATAATTGAACGGCTTGTACCAAAGCCGCTTCCTCGGCATTTTCTAAAGGTAATAATAAGGCGCGTTGCGCTTCACGCGCTTGTAAGGCCACGGGTAATACACCTTTAACACTGCGTAAAGCTCCGCCTAATGACAGCTCGCCAATACATTCGTATTTTTCTAATTCAATGGCGGGAATTTGCCCTGATGCGGCTAAAATGCCTAAAGCAATCGGTAAATCAAAGCGGCCACCTTCTTTGGGAACATCCGCAGGCGCGAGATTAATGGTAATACGCTGCATGGGAAATTCAAAAAGGGAATTAATAATCGCCCCGCGCACTCGGTCTTTACTTTCTTTAACTGCCGCTTCAGGTAAGCCGACAATATTAAGCGCAGGTAAGCCATTGGAAATATGCACTTCTACCGTGACTAAGGGCGCGTGAATACCAGAACGACTGCGACTGTAAGCAACGGCTAACGACATAGAAAATTCCTAATAGAAAAATAAGTATGACAACTGTAAAAGCGGAGTATATCAGTTAATATCTGATGTTACGTAGTGTTTTTAAAGCCCTCTCCTGGGGGAGAGGGCACGGCTTTCTCATAAAAAACTGGCGTGATATTTGCGTAGATTATAAGCTCAATAAAAATAAGCAATACAGAATTTATTAAAATTAATTTTCTATAGAAAATGATTGTTGAAAAATAAAAATCCATGCCATTGAAAATAAATAACTTTAAATATCAACATATTATGTAAATTAAAAAATATGCCAAGTTTTTATGAGAAAGCCGCGCCCCCAGGGCAATTGGGCTTAAATAGCTTGAAAATACAATAAAAATCCTGTATAGGTATGGTTATTTTACAGCTGATAATGACAACACCAATCGCCTCAATTATTCATCATTTCTCCAACATTAAAGACCATAGAATTAACCGACAAAAGAAACATCAGCTTCAAGATATATTCTTTATCACTTTGTGTGCTGTGATTTGTGGGGCAGATGACTGGGTTGCTATAGAGTCTTTTGGAAAGGCGAAAATAGATTGGTTTACTGAGCTATTAGGCTTGAAAAATGGCATTCCTTCACATGATACTTTTGGTGATGTTTTTGCGGCTGTTGATACTGAGAAATTCAGTGAATGTTTTTCTAACTGGGTTGCCGATATAGTGAGTCTCGCCGAAGGTGAAATTATAGCAATTGATGGTAAATGTTTAAGGCGAAGTATTGATAAGGCTTCAAATAAAGCGGCTATTACATATCCCATTTAAATAGCGAACTTCATTGAGTGATTAACAAAGCTCTTGGCATTATCTTTACTAATGTATTTTAACCCTTCAGCATAAGCTTGATATAACGTGTCAACGGTTCGAGGTCTTTTTTTACGCAAGTATTGTTTAATTTTATTCCATGCTAATTCAATTGGATTAGAAGCTGTTTGGTTAAACTTTAAACACACTTTGCAACCGTTAATTTTATCATGGCAATTCTTATCATATTTTCGGCAGTTGCAGGTAAAATTTCAAAGTCTTTAGCGAGTCGTCGAAAATTATTTAACCAAGAAAATGTACGCTCAACAACCCAACGCTTAGGGAGTACAGCCCATCCATCTTTAATCTTCATTGAAATATGTAGTGTCATATTTAATTTATCTTTTACAAAATTGACTGCTGTTCCACGATAACCAGCATCACCAGAGTAAGCATCAATTGAAGGGTATTTTTCAGACGTTCTTTCAAATACATCACCAGCCGCTTTAGTGTCGCTTATATTTGCAGCATGAACTTGGATATGAAGTAAATTACCAAGTACATCGACGATGATATGGCGTTTATGCCCTTTTACTTTTTTACCACCATCAATTCCTCTCTCTTCACTGGCATATTGAGTTTTAACACTCTGTGCATCAATAATACCATAGCTAGGAGTCCTGGTCCGACCCGCTTTACTACGAGCTTTACGGTTTAATTTATCTAAAACCACTTCCCATACTCCACGCTTATTCCAACGACTAAAGTGGTCATAAACGGTTTGCCATGGTGGTAAGTCATTGGGCATCATTCGCCAAGTAATACCCCCTTTCAAAACATATAGAATTGCATTGACTATATCTTTTTGAGAATGCTCACGAGGTCTGCCTCTTCTGCTTTTAGGCTGAAAATTGCTTGCGATTACATCCCACTCATCATCATGTAAATCACTTGAATATCCCATTTATCACCAAAAAATATTTGATTTTACAGAAATCACATTAACCAAACAGCTTCTAAAATAACTGAAAAGCTTAGCGATTCACAACAATCACTTGATGGATTAAATTTACGTAGAACTCAGTTGGTTAAGCAGCGAAGCATGGAAAAACAGCACGTTGCAACAGTGACAAACAAGGACTCTAAACGATCAATCAACCGTACAATCAAATTTCTAGACGAAGAGGTTAAGCGAATCGAAGAAAAAATAAATCAACTGATTCATTCGGATAAGACTATTCAGGAAAAGGTAAATCGTTTAACCTCAATAAAAGGCATAGGTCCTGCAGGGCAATCGGGCTTAAATATCATTTAAAATCAATTACTTATAAAAATACCTTTTATAAGTAAATTAACGTTAAAAGGATGCCTTTATTTTTTGATTTAAAAACAATAAGTTAAAACCTGAAAATCGACTCACTTTTGTCATTATTTGGTCATTAAAATACTGTATTTTCTAATATGTTGATTTTTATACTTATTTAAGCCCGATTGCCCTGTATTTGGTGTTCATTTAATCCCGAGCGCCAACCAGCTTAGAAACCTTCTTGATCCTGTCCCAGCAGAAACCCTCTCGCCTATTTACAGGGAAATATTTAGGGGGTTGCAGCAAAGCGGAAAAATCAACGAGTTCCATGTGCTTGATAAGACGATTTTAGTGGCTATTGATGGCGTAGAATACTTTAGTTCACAAGCGATTCACTGCGATTGCTGTTCAACTCAATCTTTAAAAAACGGTAAAACACATTACTCTCATGTGGCAGTAACCCCCGTTATTGTATCGCCCAAAAAATCGTCTGTTATTCCTTTGGTCCCTGAATTTATCACCCCTCAAGATGGCTCTAAAAAGCAAGATTATGAGTTGGCCGCCTCAAAACGTTGGCTGGCAAAAGAAGCGAAGGGGTTACCTGAAAATACCACTTTTTTAGGCGATGATTTGTATTGTAAACAACCTTTTTGTGAGCAACTGCTTCAAATGCAAAAGCATTTTATTTTGGTTTGTAAGCCAGATTCTCATCAGACTTTATACGAGTGGGTTGATGACTTTGAGCGATTAGGTAAGGTAGAAAATATCATTGTCAATGAATCGAAGGGAAAGAAAAAAGTAAAAAAACACTACCGTTTTGTCAACCAAGTTCCTTTACGGGATACAGATGATGCTTTATTTGTAAACTGGTGTGAATTAACCATCACCAACGATAAAAACAAGATTATTTACCGCAATGCTTTTGCAACAAATTATGTATTGAATAGAAAAAATATCAAGCAGATTATTGAGGCGGGTCGCACGAGGTGGAAAATCGAAAATGAAAACAATAATACTTTAAAAACAAAAGGCTACAATTTTAAACATAACTTTGGGCATGGGAAACAGCATCTGTCATCCTTATTAGCCAGCCTAAATATTTTAGCTTTTTTGGTTCATACAGTACTTGAATGGTTTGATCAATGCTATGCGCTAGTTAGAACAGGGCAATCGCATTAAAAAACTAAAAGATGTCGACACGTTTAAAGCAATTAACTACATTTAGAAGCCTACTGAAAGAATGGCTCCTTTAAAGCTTATTAAAAAATAAGCTGTTATTTTGTAAGCGTTTGATTTTCCAAAAATATTTTAATGCGATTGCCCTACTAGTTAGAAGTGAGCTGAGCAGCAGAAAGACTTTTTTTGACGATATAAGAGCGCTTACTCGCTACATCACGGCTTTCTCATAAAAACTTGGCATATTTTTTAATTTACATAATATATTGATATTTAAAGTTATTTATTTTCAATGGCATGGGTTTTTATTTTTCAACAATCATTTTCTATAGAAAATTAATTTTAATAAATTCTGTATTGCTTATTTTTATTGAGCTTATAATCTACGCAAATATCACGCCAGTTTTTTATGAGAAAGCCGTGGGGGTGGAACCCCGTAATAAATTCATAGCAAAACTGCGTAGTTTACCCATTATTTGAGCCTGATTACCCTGTTTAACTCGAACACGATCTTCGTTAAAGGTAACATCTAACTGCCAATTATTAGATTCTACACTCCAGTGCTTACGAATGGTGTTAGCCAATGTTTCAACCGTCTTTTGTTCACTCTCTTCTTGATAATTACTCAAATAAAAAGAAAATTCATCGCTACTTTTTTGAGTTGATTTTTTAAACGAGGTACGCCTTGTGACGATCAATGTTTTTAAACCACTTTCACTCCAGCGTTTATCAAATTCCGATACTGGGAAGCCATATAATACAGCTTGGCGTGTCGTAATTCGCCCGTGAGCTAACTCAGTGTCTAGGGTTTCAGCGAGTGGCTCTAATTTCACTAAGTCACGACATTTTTGCAATAATTTAGGTTGATTTTCTTTTGCCTGGATTAAATAAAAACCTCCTTTTCGGTCAATTTGAGCCATCGTTTCAGGATTACAATGATGAGCATCTAAGCTGACTTTTTTCGCGTCCAAGCCTGTATCCTTTAGTAAATCACGCACCACAGGAATTTCACTGGATTTATCGCCTACTTGTTGAGCTTGCGCTACATCCATGCGGCTTTCATGTGAAACAGCATGAACAATCGCTTGTTTATCCCCTGATTTAAGTGTTCCTCTCATCACTTTTCCATCAATCGCAATCCATTCATCTTCAATAATTTGTGCGGTTTTATCGCTAAAACACTGATTAATCACCCCATTCAAATCCTGCCAATCTAATTTAGCCAGCATTCTTGGCAAATGAGAGCGAGAAATAACGGTAGCCTCCTCAAAACCTGTGACTTCACGTAACCAATCAATTTTATGAGTCATATAACGATGAATACTGGAGACTTTTGAGCGGCCAAGCAAGATAGAAAAAACAACAGTAACGATTAAAAACACCAATGAATGCCGCTTGCCGCGGTTGTCACGTGGATCAGGCAATGTTTTGAGTACATGGATGAATTTAAGACTCTCTGTCTCTAGATTTATTTCAAGGTCGTTATTATTCGTTGAGGGTGTAATTGGCATCTGCTGGTCGATTGAAATAGTGATATTTTATCGCATATGTCAATATATTTTTTTATGAGAAAGCCGTGCCTTTACCCCAGCCACTCCCGCGAAAAAAGTGCTGACACCGGAAGAAAAATCACAGAAGAAAAAGGCGGATAAAATCGCCGAAGCGCAACGTGAACAACTTGTTCAGCAACAGTATCTTCAACAACAAGCCACCTATAAAAAAGCCCAAGAACAGGCAGGTAAAAAAACAGAATCTAAACCGCGTGAGAAGTGTCCTTTAAGCGGTTTATTAAACAAAATGCGGGGATAAAGCAGAGCTTAAAAGCAGGGGAAAAAAGCCCTTTATTTTAAGCTCCTCACCCCAGCCCTCTCCAGAAGCATAGGTATCTACACATCTTTTAAGAGAGAAATATTATCGTTCCCATCGCTCCAGCGGCACAGCTATGCTTGAGGAGAAGGCTGAAGTGAGAGGTGTTTAGCTCCCTCTCCGAGGGGAGAGGGTTGGGGTGAGGGGTATTTTGTTGGTAAGAAAAAAAGCATCAAAAGGGCGCGGGTGAAGTAAATAAGGCGGTGATTTTTCTATTGGAGTGGAAATGGGTCATTGCAAAACACCCCTCACCCAACCCTCTCCCCCGTGAGAGGGCTAATTCCCTGATAAGTTAGTGTAAATTATTCTCTCCAAAAAGTAGAGGGCTAATGGCTTGTTATTTTATAAAAATTAAATCTTGTGTAGATACCTATCCCCTTTGGAGAGGACTTAAAAATAGGAAGGTATTACTTATTCCTTGTTTTGCGTAACATCAGTCAGTAATTGGAGCGGCGAGTGAAGTGTAAGTTAGTAAGAAATCTTTCAAGGAAAAATTTATATTATTTTGTTTATTTTTTTACTTATGTGTGTCTTTGGATATTAATACTATCCAGCAATATACTCACTGAGTTAAACACGCCTTATGGGCATGCAGCAGAGAGAGGCGAGCAGCAGCGGATAAATTTTAACGCCAGAGATAACATAGACTATGAATTAAGGAGTCTCTTGGAGCTGGATAGTTTTGTTGATTATTTACAAAATCCTCCTACCTATACGGATAATCAAGCGTATCTATTTGTGCAACACCGGTGTGCAGAGATTATCTCCTTATTAGAAACATATCGTTTATTACCACTGTCTGAAACAGAGCAAGCGGCGATAAACACCCTAGAGCAGATTATTCAGAAATATGTGACTTGGATAGAAAAAAGTCATGATAATGATTTAAGTTTCGCAAGCAATACGATACTTTTATCCATCCCTTTTGATATGGCGCGATTGTCTAAAGCAAGACAACTTTTAGAGGGGGGGTTAAAGCAACAAAAGCATAAAACTCTACATTTGGAAATACAGGCTATTTTTGCATTCTTAGTGCTTTTCTTATTTTTTCCAGTGTTGTTAGTCGCCGCCACCGCCATTTGTTTTTTCATTAAAAAAAGCAAGGGCTATCAAAGTAAAGCTAGAGCGTTAGAGTGCTTTTTAGAAATAATAGAAATAGAATCAGAAAATAATGAGCTGAATAACAGCGTGCAATTACAGCAGGAATTCAAAATTAAACAGGATTTATTGCAGGAATTAAAACTTTCATCCAGCGTCTTTGAATCCAATGAAGCGATTATTATTACCGATACCAATTTATATATTCTTAAAGTCAATCAAGCCTTTACTCATTTAACAGGCTATAGCAGTGAAGAAGTGCTAGGGCAGCATATTCGCTTACTAAAAAGTGGGCTACAAGAGTCCCAGTTTTATCAGAACTTATGGAAAATATTAATTCAAACAGGTCAATTTAAAGGGCAAGTTATTGATTCTAAAAAAGATGGTGAGTTGTTTACCGCAAACCTCAGTATTATCCAAGTGTATAACTCTGAAGGAAAAGTTGAAAACTATCTCGCGCATTTAAGCAATATTACCGCCTATAAAAAGAGCCAAGCGGCTTTAAATAGGCGGCTCAATATAGAAGCGTTGATTGCTGAAATCGTGGTTAATGTATTAAGCGCCGAAGCAGATGAACTGGAAGCCGTTATAAATCAATCGGTGTTTTTTCTGGGAAAAGAATTAGGGGTCGATAGAAGTTATTTATTCACTGTTTCAGAGGATTTAAACACGATTTCCAATAGCTATGAATGGTGTTCAAGCCAGACAGAATCCATGATAAAGTCTTTGCAGCTTATTGATTTTGAAGACTATCCTTGGCTAAAACAGCAATTAATGAATCAAAAGGTGATCAGCATTGATAATGTCGAGAAAATGCCGATTCAAGCCTTAGCAGAGCAGATTGAATTTAAACGGGAACAGGCTCAATCCGTGCTGATCATTCCTATCGTGATAAAAGGCAAAAAATTAATAGGTTTTTTTGGCTTTGATTTAGTGCATCGAAAGCGGAAATGGCGCTCGGAGGACATTAGCTTATTTCGTATTGTTGCCGATGTTTTTTATCTATCTCATCACCGCCATAACATAGAACAAGAAAATTCTATCCATTTAGAAAGGACATTAGCTGTTTTATCCGAAAACAGTGCCTTATTAGTAAAAAACCGTGAATTAACCTTACGCATGATTCAATCTCAAGAGCAAGAGCGGCGGTTTTTAGCTCAAGAGTTGCACGATGAAATCGGCCAACTGGTAACAGGGATGCGTTTAGATACTGCCTATTTGAAAGGATTAGAGCAATTACAAGGGGATGAAGAGGTACTCAAAGTCTTGAATGGGATGTATGATTTATCAGCGCGAATGATTACCAGTTTACGTTTAACTACTCGGCGTATAAGAAGTGCGGCATTAGACCAATTGGGCTTAGTGCCTGCTTTAGAAGAACTTATATTGGATTGGCAAACGCATAATCGCACGGTACAAATAGAAATGGATTTATTACAAGACTTACCGCCTATCAATGAAATAACCATGATGACTTTTTATCGAGCGGCTCAAGAAGCCTTGACCAATATTTCTAAATATTCTCAAGCGAAGCACGTAAAGGTTCTTTTTGTGAAGCATACATTGAACAACCAAGAGTATTTGGAATTAAGCATTTGTGATAATGGCATTGGCTTTGATGTTAAAGCCCTGCAATCAAGCGTTAAAGGCATTGGTTTACTGGGTATGCAAGAGCGAGTGACTGCTTTATCAGGAGATTTTAAAATGACTTCATGTGAGTCAGATAAGTCAGGTAAAGGAACGAAAATCACTATCAGTATTCCATTATTGAATAATGTTCCATTAAAATAACGGATAGTGTCACGCTTCCAGCATTATTTTTTAACGCCATTAGGCATAAATCCTATTTTAAAAAAACAGGACAAGCCGTTCGGTTAATGGTATCTTAATAACAGATGCCGGCTATAAAACTCTTAGAAAGTTTTATAGCTGGACTTAACCTTAACCATAATCTAACTATGGCAAAGGCATAGCCGAAATTTTAATTGATTCCGATTAAAACCTCAATGCTTTGCTTGTCGTCACAGTAATAAGTGAAGCACATGACTATTCAAAACTCAGTAATATTACCGCAAAACGATTCCGTGCTATTAGTGCACACCTCTATTTTACATTTGGTGGACTTTGACCACATTGCCGCGCTATTTGTGAATCAAGTGCTGTATTGGCAAAGCATAGTGCACCGTGAATTTTATAAAACCGATCAAGAATTTGCCGCTGAATTGCATATTTCTGTGCATAAATTTAGACGCATTAAACAGCGCACTTTAAAAAAACTGGATTTTATTTCCACCGATCTAAAACAAATCCCCGCGCGCACCCATTATCAAGCCGATATTGATTTACTCAACGCCGCTTTATCCAAATTAGAACTGGAAGAAAACTCCAATCAAAAAGCGCAGAAAAAGCAAAATATCAGCCCAAAAACCACCGCTAATGCGAGAAAATCCGCGCAATCCAGTTTGTGCAAATCTACACAATCAAGTTTGTGCAAATCTACACAAACCAGTTTGCGCAAATCTGCGCACACTATTACAGAGACTAAAACAGAGATTACTAAAAAAACAACCACAGAAAAAATATCCACGGGGGCTGAAAAACTGCCTACAGAAAAAAAATCCGTGGTGGTTGATTTGCAATGCTTTACCGCCAAAGAACAGCCTGCGGCTCAGAAACAATTATCCAAACTCACCAGCCACGAACAACTGGCCGTTTTAGCCGTGATGCAGTGTTCGATACAAACTAAGCACATTAAAAATAAAATCGGTTATTTACAAGCCGTGGTGAAATCCAGCAGTTCTCAATTTAGGTTTTCTCCTATTTTTGGTATCGGAACTTCCAACCCCTCCAGCATAAATTTTAGTAAGGATGACCAGCTATCAAACTGCATGTAGCGAGTAAGCGCTCTTATATCGTCA
>Ga0209396_1001240_pt1 | contig 28860 bp, 24 predicted proteins | sample GOMGulsemesocosm_6_FD_184638 | JGI IMG/M metagenome (GOLD analysis project Ga0209396, IMG submission 184638) | Methane-oxidizing microbial communities from mesocosms in the Gulf of Mexico - GOM8C Gulf of Mexico (SPAdes) (version 2) | ecosystem: Environmental > Aquatic > Marine > Cold seeps... | reverse complement strand
TTCAGCATTATTCAATAAAATAATAACAATCAGAGGAGTTAACCGTGCAAGATCTTGTCAATAGTATCAACGGTATCATTTGGAGCCCCGCGCTTATTTATTTGTGTTTAGGCGCAGGTTTATTTTTTACAATATTAACCCGGTTTGTGCAAGTACGTCACTTTAATGAAATGTGGCGCCTTTTACTTTCGGGTAAGAGTTCAGAACAAGGTTTATCATCATTTCAAGCTTTAGCGGTTTCATTGTCAGGCCGTGTGGGTACGGGTAATATCGCTGGTGTTGCTACGGCCATTGGTTTTGGTGGTCCTGGGGCCGTATTTTGGATGTGGGTGGTAGCCTTTTTTGGCGCAGCAACAGCCTACATAGAATCAACCAATGCTCAAATTTATAAAGAAGAAGAAGATGGCTTTTACCGTGGTGGTCCAGCATATTACATAGAAAAAGCAATGGGACAAAAATGGTACGCATGGATATTTGCCATTGCGACTATTATTGCCTGTGGCCTTTTGTTGCCTATGGTTCAATCTAATGGTATTGGTGAAGCTATTACTATGGTATTTGGTCAAGGTGATACTATTGAAACGGCCCTAGGTACCTTGAGCATGGTTAAGGTATACACAGCTACAGGTATTGTATTATTACTTGGTTTTATTATTTTTGGTGGTGTTAAACGTATCGCTAACTTTACCCAAGTGGTTGTACCGTTTATGGCGCTAGCTTATATTTTAGTGTCATTAGTTATTATTGGTTTAAGCATCGATAGATTACCAGAAGTTTTCATGATGATTATTAATGATGCTTTTAGTCCTATGGCAGGTGTTGGTGCAGCGATTGGTTGGGGCGTTAAACGCGGTGTTTACTCTAACGAAGCAGGACAAGGTACTGGTCCACACGCAGCAGCTTCTGCAGAAGTTGAGCATCCTGCGCAACAAGGTTTAGTGCAAGCATTTTCAGTGTATATAGATACACTCTTCGTTTGTTCAGCCACTGCATTTATGATTCTAATAACAGGTGCTTACAACGTGCACGGTGCTGGTGAAGCATTCTTAATTCAAAATGTTGCTGCTGATGTTGCTGCCAATAGCCCTGCATACACTCAGCTTGCGGTCGAAAGTGTCTTTACGGGCGTAGGTAAGCCATTTGTAGCTATCGCATTATTCTTTTTTGCTTTCACTACTATTTTAGCGTACTACTTTATCGCGGAAAATAACGTTTATTACATCCGTAGGACGTTAAAGATTCCAGCGTTGAATTTGGCACTTAAAATAATTTTAATCAGTGCTACTTTTTACGGTACGGTTAAAGCTGCCGATTTAGCATGGGGCATGGGTGATATTGGTGTTGGTATGATGGCTTGGTTAAATATCATTGGCATTATTATTATTTTCTTTATGTCTAAGCCTGCGATTAAAGCGCTTAAGGATTATGAAGCACAACAAAAAGCGGGTGTTAAACACTTTACTTTCGATCCGAAAAAACTCGGGATCGATAATGCTGATTTTTGGGAAGAACGTATTGCTAAAACTGCTAAGAAAACAGAAAAAGTGGAAACTCCTAATAGCTAAGGTTGATTACTGCTTGTTAGAGTAAGTTGCCCAGATCAGCTCAATATGACTTGGCTATAACACCATAGAAACTAAAATACCGCTCATTTTGTCTAATGATAAAAATGAGCGGTATTTTTTTGTCTGTTGATTGATGCTAATAGCACTTTGGCACAAATGGCATAGTTGATGGCACAAAATGGCGCGCTTATATTTGGATTTTATTCTAACTTGCTCGTTCAGTGTATTCCCCTTATGTTAGAAAGAAAGGCAAAATGAATGAAAAATATTTTAATTAAATCAATCGAGAAGCTGACATTAACGAGATTTGTTAGCGTAGTGCTAGTTAGTGCATTAGTTACGGGCTGTAATGATGAAGAAATAACTTATATCGACAATGTCTCTTATGATTTATCTGAATCAAAAGGCGAGTGGCAGCTGGGTTTTGCTGACTACCCTTTCGGTGAAGAACAACAATGGGAGTTAACCGGCGAAGAAAATAGTGAATTTATCTTAGCATCAGGAAAGACTGGTAAAGGTTATTACTTACATTCCTATAACCGTAGCGATGATACACAAATGTATATCACCCGTAAAATTTCAGGTTTTGCGCCTAATAAACATTATCAAGCGTATTTTGATATCCAATTAGCAAGCAATGTTAATAACCAATGTGTTGGCATCGGTGGTGCTCCTCATGCAGTAACCGTGAAAGCGAGTTTATCCGTCAATAAACCGAGTACATCGTTAGACTTTAATGATACTTATCGCTTAAATATAGACGTAGGTCAGCAAACTCAAGCTGGCTTAGATGGAATAGCAATAGGTGATATTGGCGTGAGCAGTTTACATGACTGTGATCCCTCTAGTGATGCTTATGGTTTGAAAAATTATGATAATAGCGACAATGTTTTTGAAGTCACGGCTGATGAAAAAGGTGAGTTGTGGTTAACCTTATTAACTGACTCTGGTTTCGAGGGGGCTACGAGTATTTATTTTACTAAAGCTAACGTCACCTTTAAAGAATCGCCTAAATCAGTGAAAGGCTTTAGCCAATCGGTCGATTTTTCATTACCGCAACCAGAGATAAACGCAGTATTTTTCGATTATCCTGTTGGAAGAGAATTCGAATGGCAATTAGCTGATGAGGCGCTTACAAAAGTAATGCTTGAACAAGGAGGTGAAGTCATCGGTCATCTATTGCATTCATATAACCGTAGTGATGATACCGGCATGTTATTGCACTTACCCATAAAAGGACTGGCGGCTAATACGACTTATCGTGCGGTTTTTAATACAAGCATAGCCACTAATGTGAATAATATTTGTTTTGGAATAGGGGGGGCACCACATGCTGTTTCGGTAAAAGCAGGTTTGTCAAAGGAAAAGCCCATGCAAATCAAAGTCGAAGGTGATAATCATTACCGTTTAAATATTGATATGGGCAATAATGCTTCAGAAGGTATTAACGGCATTACGCTAGGCGATATAGGCTCAGATTCGTTGGCTGATTGTGATCCAAGTAGTGAGTTATTTGATTTGAAAGTTTTTGACTCTCAGCTTTTAGAAAAAGAATTAACTATTACTACCGGTGAGAATGGTACTTTGTACTTCAGCCTAGCGACAGACTCAGGATTTGAAGGGCCAACAACGGTATTGTTTACTCAAGCAAGTGTTACTTTTGAGCGTTTATAGTCAAAATTAGAGAATAACACTTGTTTAACGAATAACGGGGTAAAATTATTTTACCCCGTTATTCTCTTCTTTAAACTCGGCAGGAGATAGTGCCGTTTGTTTTTTAAAAGCGCGAGCAAAAGTACTTGGAGAGCTATATCCTAGTTGATAAGTTATTTCAGTGATAGAAAGCTCATTTATTTTCAAAAACTGCTTTGCTAGCATAATCCTAACACTCGTTAGTATCGGTAAAAATGATTGCCCTTCAGATTTTAGCTTGCGTTGCAAAGTACGCTTACTCATATGTAATTTAAAGGCTATTATTTCTTCACTAGGACAGCCACTAGGTAATAGTTCATGAATTATTTTTATTACTTTAGAACTGGTATCACCTTTTGTTAGGTTACTTAAATGTTTACTTATCAGCATTTCATTTATTTCAACCAGCTCACTATCATGGGTCGGCAACGTTTCTGTTAACAGTGATTTTGAAAATGAAATACCATTCACTTTTTGTTTGCCATAGACAGGGCACTGAAAAAACTCTTGGTAGGCTTTATTATTGTCATCTACTTCAAAAGTAAAATAAACCCCAGTGGCAGGAATTGCTTTTCCCGCAGCTAAACGGAACATTTTCAAAAAGAATCCAATACCTAATTCTATCGCGCAATGATGTACTTTGACTTTACCTTGATTTGATGAATTGCCTTTATATTGAATAAGTAACTCATCTCCCTGCTCGATGAGTTCAATTTGCATCAATGTATTAATTAGCTGGCTGTTGTGGACAAAACGGCGTAACCCTTCTTCTAGGTTTTCACTAGCCATCCAAGCCAAACCTATACCTTTTAAATAAGCAGGCTGAAATAGTGAAGCAGCTACAATGCCTAAGTTAGGGTTTTTGCAGGTCTCTACGGAATATTGCCACAGATTCGTCATTTTCTCCATGGAGATGCGGTTATTATCTTGGTTATTCAGATCTATTCCCGCTTGATTAAAAACGACATCAATATCAATATCGTAAACCGATAATACTTGTGAGATTAAGCGAGGAATAGTTAAAAGGGTTGTTTGACTCATAGTAGACTTATTAGGGTTTTATTCGGTAATAGTTAGGTAACGATAAGGCGATTTTTTTCCAGATGAACATATTATGATAATTATTTTTTTACTGGGTTATATCCTAGCGTAATTTGTCCTTTATGGCACATTGTTTGGCATGATTTGTGGCGTTATTTTTCAGACAATAGACTATTCTGGTAAAAATTAGTTTATGCGTTTAGGAATATCATGTTAGAGAAGGTTTTATCAATAATATTTGTGTTTATTACTGCTTTATTGAGCAGTGGTTGTATGAACATTACCGATCAGCAAAAGTCCGGTTTTTTAAAGGATTATGAAGGCTTTGAAGATGTCTATGATCCAGATTACACCAAGGTTTATCGTAGTGAAAACTTTACCGTTGATATGATTGCCGATATGGAGCGAATAAGGCTAGTACCTTTTGAAATGTTGGTTGCCGAAGACGCTACGTTTACACCCCAAGAGCTAGATGAGTTATCTCAATACTTTCACCAGCAAATGGGTGATAGGTTAATTGCTAATAACTATAAGCTGGTAAAACTAGCAGGACCTCGAACAATCACTATTCGAGGGGCATTTTCTGGTGTTAAATTTGATGAACCTGAATTAATGCCAACAGATTTCATCCCGTTTCGTATGGTGCTCAATGCAGGAAACTTAGCCTATTTACAAATAACAGATAAAAGCGACGTAACCACCAAGGTTTCGGTTGAAATTGAATTCTTAAAAGGTATCCGTCGTGAGCGGATTCTTGCCGCTATTAGTACTAAGTACGTTGACAATACCATTGCCAATTCAGGTGCTGATGATATGACGGTAGTCAAAGCTCTGTTAGATATGTGGGCAGAAAAATTTGTTGACCGCCTTGTTGAAATACGTGCTGATAAACACGGCGATTTAAAGCGTTAAGTCGGTTATATCTTTAAATATAAGTACACCTCACATAAAACAAATAAGAAAGCAGGGAATTAATCAGCAATGAAATTTAACCAATTTGTAAAATATTTATTCGTAACGTCAATGTCTATAAGCTTGTTAAGTGCCTGTGATAAGCCTATTGAAATCAAATCAAAACCGCAATTAAGACCGGTTAGAACCTTGGTAGTACAAACCGTTGAAGTAAATCAAGCGTTAGAGTTTACCGCCGTCGTTGATGCGGTAAACCGAGCTGACTTATCGTTTAAAATCTCTGGTGAATTAACTCACTTCTTGGTTAAACAGGGCGATAAAGTAAAAAAAGGTGATGTGATCGCAAAACTTGATGATACCGACTTACTTATTTACCTAGCCGAAGCACAAGCGCACTATGACAAAGCAATGGCTGATTTATTTCGTGCTAAGCAACTGGTTAAAACAAGTTATATATCAGCTTCTGAGTTTGACCAAATACGAACCAGTGCCCAATCAGCTAAAGCGGAATTAGCCGGTGCTAACAACAACTTAAATTACAGTACGCTAAGAGCTTCTTTCGATGGCATTATTGCAAAAGTATATAGCAAAAATCACCAAGAAATTAATGCTAAAGAACCCATCGTTAGATTACACGATTTAAGTCAAATTCAACTGATCGTCAATATCCCTGAAAGCATCATGATTCATTTGCAAAAAAATGCAGCCCAAGGTGAAGTCAATGCTAGCTTTAATTCCATTAAAAATCACAAGTTCCCACTGCAGTTTAGTGAGGTTTCCACGTTGGCGGATGAACACAGTAAAACCTATGAAGTTATCTTTACCATGGAGGCATTAGCGGGTTACGTTATTTTACCCGGTATGACTGCCACGGTCAGTGCTCAAGTTGCATTACCTAACAATGAGGATCAAGTTCAACCTAGTTTTTATTTACCCAGTCATACCGTATTGAAAGATAGTCAAGGAAACTATGTTTTTGTTGTTAACAAGCATGACGTTGGTGTTGGCGAAATATCAAGAAGGTCAGTGCTTATTGGCAATATTACCGCGCAAGGTATTGAAGTCTTCACTGGATCTAAGTCTGGCTCAACGTCTAGTCTACAGTCCGGTGACCACGTTGTCAGCGCTGGTATGAGCAAAGTAACTCCAGGCACATTGGTTAAGTTTATTAACGCTAGCGAAACAGACGCTAACGTTAATCTATAGATAAGCACAAGGACAGTCTATGAATATTACACGTTTGGCAATCACCAACAATCGCACCACCTTTATGTTGATGTTAGTGATTATTTTCTTCGGTATTAATGCTTATAAAGGTATGCCTAAAGATTATGATCCAGGTTTTATTATCCGTACCGCACAAGTGATTACCCAGTTCCCCGGTGCTAGCCCTGAGCGGGTCGAGATGCTCATTACCGATAAGTTAGAGCGGGTTATCCAAGAATTGCCTGAACTAGACTTTGTTAAAAGTGAATCGCGTACCGGTATCTCAATTATTAGTGTCAATATTAAGGAAAGTTACCGCAATTTGCGTCCTATTTGGGATAACTTACGCCGTAAAATTGATGCGGCTCAAAGTGATCTACCCCCTGAGAGTTCCTCATCCGTTGTTAATGATGAGTTTGGTGATGTCTTTGGTATTGTTATTGGCTTAACAGCGGAAGGTTATGATTACCGCGATATGAAAACCATCGCAGAACAGGCCAAAGACGCCTTACTTAGACTGAGTGAAGCGGCTAAAGTAAACGTATTTGGTGAGCAACAAGAGCATGTTTTTCTAGAGTACGATAATGCTCATTTAGCCAATTTAGGTATTTCGCCTAGTCAATTAAGTGAGCAGTTATCCAGTCGAAACATTATTATTTCTGGTGGCAGCATCATCTTAGGAGATGAGAAAATTTCTCTAGAGCCAAGCGGTAATTTCGAAAACATTGATGAAATTAAAAAAACAATTATCCAAATGCCTGGCAGTGACCGTTTACTTTATTTAAGTGATTTGGTTACCCTTAAACGCAGTTATGTTGATCCGGTAAAAAGCAAAGTTAGTCTTTCTGGAAAGCGAGCATTATCTATTGCAGTAGCCATGCGCGAAGGGGGTAATAACATTTTGTTGGGTCAACAAGTCAACGAACTTATTGCCCAATTCAATAAAGATTATCCGATTGGAGTGACTTTCGAAACAGTATCATTTTTACCTTTCGATGTAGAAAAGAAAGTGAACGATTTTTCGAGTAGTTTAATGCAAGCGGTAATTATTGTTACCTTAGTGATGCTATTTAGTTTAGGTTTTAGAACAGGCCTTATTGTTGCCGTACTTATCCCATCTAGCATGATATTTAGTATTCTTATTATGTCATTATTTAACATTGGCATAGACCAGATTTCATTAGCCGCGTTAATTATCTCACTAGGCATGTTGGTTGATAATGGCATTGTCATGTCTGAAAGTATTATGGTCTCGATGGAAAAAGGTAAAAAAGCCATTGATGCTGCTGTCGATTCAGCCAATGAACTTAAAATACCTTTGTTGACTTCATCACTGACCACGGCTGCGGCATTTTTACCTATATTTCTCGCTGAGTCAGCGACAGGGGAATACACAGCGTCTTTGTTTAAAGTGGTCAGTATTACCTTATTATGTTCATGGGTGTTATCAATGACAGTGATCCCAATGTTATGTGTAAATTTTATGAAAGTTAAAAAGACCACACAACTTTTTGATAGTAAATTATTTGTCGGTTATCGTACTTTGTTACTTAACTTACTGCGTTTTCGCTGGTTGACGTTATTAGTGACTTTAACACTGTTTATTCTTGCTGTTTGGGGACTTTCATTTATTCCTAAACTATTTTTCCCTCCCTCAGACCGTGCTTTTTTCAAAATGGAAATGGAACTACCCATAGGCACTACATTAGCGGCTACTGAAAGGGTCACTAAGCAAATTGAGTCTTATATAAACGATCAGCTTAAAGCGAACTCCGCGGGTGATACCGGTGTAACCAACTGGGTTACCTACATAGGGAACGGCGGACCACGATTTTTATTAACACACAACCCTAAACCAAACAGTAGTAATTATGCCTTAATGATTATCAATGTTACTGACCAAGCACTCGTTGACGACACTATGAATGAATTAGAGCGCTTTAGTGTAGCAAATTTTCCTGATCTATTAGTGAAACTGCGTAAAATAGAAAATGGTTCACCTGTTGAGAACCCGGTTGAAGTGCGTATTAAAGGCTCGAAAGCACAACAGTTATTTACTATTGTCGAACAAGTTAAGCAGCGTATGGCCAAAATTAAGGGTGTTAAAGCGATTAGTGATAATTGGGGCATGCCAATTAAAAAATTGCAGGTCAATATCAATCAAAGTCGTGCTCGTCGTGCGGGTGTTACCAGTAAAGATATTGCCATGTCACTGCAAACAGGTCTTTCAGGTGTCGAGTTAAGCCAATATAGAGAAGGAGATATTGTTATTCCTATTACCATGCGCTCTCAAGAAGGCGATCGTCAAGATATTGGTAAGTTACAAGCACTCGCGGTGTATTCACAGTCAAGTGGTAGCTCAGTACCGTTAACACAAGTTGCCGACATAAAAGTCGTGTGGCAATCGGCCAAGATACTACGTCGAGATCGCTTAAAAACCATCACCATAGGTGGACAAATAGAGAATAGTATTACCGCTGATCAGGCTTTTAAAGAGTTGATACCTTGGTTGGAAGAACAACAAAAACTTTGGCCTATCTCCTATACCTATGAACTAGGCGGTGAATTTGAAACCTCTGGTAAAGCGAATAAATCGATCGGTGAAAAATTACCCATTGCTGGCTTTATTATTTTGTTATTGCTTATCGCGCAGTTCAACTCAGTACGAAAGGCCATCATTATATTGCTAACTATCCCATTAGGGCTTATTGGTGTAACCAGCGGCTTGTTAGTAGGGCAATCTTTTATTGGCTTTATGACATTATTAGGTATTATTTCCTTGGCGGGAATCGTTATTAATAATGCTATTGTTTTATTAGAGCGCATCCAAATAGAAATCAACGCAAACCCAGACGAGCCTTGCTTTGCGATTATCAATGCCGCGCAACAAAGACTTAGACCTATAGTACTAACTACCGCTACCACAATATTTGGCTTAATACCGTTATATATAAGTGGCGGAGAGTTTTGGCAGCCTATGGCCATTGCCATCATCGGCGGTCTATTGTTTTCAACACTATTTACCTTAGGTGTTATCCCTGTTGTTTATGCGATATTTTTCTCTATCAAAATACCGAGCAAACCAATTGAAGGTGCACGTAAGGTATAATCGATAAAACTTCGCTATTTCACTGTCTCTGCCTAGTGAAATAGCAAAATAGGTCAGGTATACTAAGCAAAAATTGGGTGAGTTACTTTACTTTTATTCTCTCTAAAGGTAAGGATAAAGTACTTGCTTCACCGTACTGACTATCAATAGATGAGTAACTAAATGGCCGTTATTAATTGTCCAGGTTGTAGTAAAAAAATTTCTGATAAAGCACAAACCTGTAATCACTGTAACCTTGATTTATCTGAGCTCGATTCTGATAAACTCGCCAGCCTTAATCGTGTGAGTTTAATCAATAAAACTCAACGTCTGATGAATTATTCTTTTATTGCCATGTTATTCTTTTGTGGTGGTTTTTTATTTATGTTTTGGGATAATGTTTTACCTGGCAGTTGGCAACATAGTGTCGCCATGGTCAGTGCCATTATTGGCTTTGTAATGTACATAATTATTCGCGCCATGTTGCTATTAACTAAGCGCAAAGCAAGATAGTTAATCATACTGTAGAACTGATTAGTCAAATATTAAAACTTACTTTCATACTTCAACACCTCGGGATTCTAATGGATTTACTTAAAACCATAGACGCTATGTCAAATGACATGTACTTACGCTTAAAGTGTGCGGCTGAAACAGGCAAATGGCCTGAAGGAACGGTTGTTGATAAAGCACAACGCGCGACAGCTTTACAATTAAGCATGGCATACCAAGCCAGGCACCTAGATAATGATGAGATGCTTACCATTGGTCCAGATGGCCATGTCGTTGAAAAAAATAAACGTCAATTAAAAGCAGAATTCTCTCGTTCTAAACCTGATGAAGAAGCTAAAAGTTGCAGTAAACCAACTCAAGCAGATATCGCTTATTTCAGTAACAATGAGCTTTGAGTCTGAACTTAATATCACTCTCGTTATTCTCCAACAGAAAGAATTAAACAAACCATGATCTTCTCAAAATTTTTTAAATCTAAGACTAATTGGCATCACAAAGATGCGACTGTGCGAATTACCGCTATCCATGAAGAACTTTCTGCTGATAACAATGAACAATTACTTATCTTAATTGACCTTATCAAGAACGATGTAAGTGATTTAGTTCGCCGTGCGGCGCTTATCAAAGTAGGCACTTTTGACATTTATCTTGAAGAAAGTAAAACAAATAGCCAAAGTAAAGTTAAAGAGTTTTCTGCTAAACAGGTACATGATATTTTAACGACTAGTCACAATGTAGTCATCAGTACTGAGCAAAAGAAAGCACTTTTAGCACAACAAGTAACAACACCATTATTAGGAACCGCTTTATTAGAAGCTTGGTTAGCTCACGAACAAGAAAGCGATATTATGATTTTGCTTTATCAGCAAATCAGTACCCGAAAAACAACAATGCATTTATTAACCCATTGTTTTAGTCAAAAGCAATGCCCCGAATTTCAAACGTACTTACTTAACCAAGTAAACGATGCTAAAACCTTAGAAAAGTTGTGTAAAAAGGCCTGTAATCAGGACTTAACCCAACGAATCAAAGATGAACTCTCTGCCATTCAAGCTGCTGTTGAAAAGCCACAAAAACTAACCAAACAAATTCAGCTGACTTTAGCAAAACTGCAAGCGCTAAAAGATGTGAGTGATTATGGGGTTTATAAAAAGCGTAAATCACTTTTGATTAATGAATGGCAAGCACTTGAACCAGAATTGAATGTTTTTACCGCGGACGAGTTATTGGTTTTTAATGATAAATACCAAAGTATTATCAGTCAATTAGAAAAGCTTTTCATTGCAAAGGCTGAAAATTATCAACAGCAAATTATTGCTGATAAATTAACGCACGATAAGCAGCAAGATAAAAAAGCGTTTACTGGGCAGCTTAATCACATTAGCCAATCAATAACGACAGCGGTATTTTCAAGTGACGAATTTGACGAGAAGCTGTTTAAAGCTTTGCTTAGTCAATTAACAACGGACATTAAAAACTCAGTACTTAATAAAGATGAACAAAGCGTATTCATCAGCCAAGTTAATCAATTAACTAAACGTTTAGGTGAAATACCTGAAATTGCCGAGTCTGTTAGTCAAGCAACCCATTTAATCTCTAAAATATCACAACTGACTTTGCCTAAGACATTAGATGAGTTGAATGTACGACAAGAAACTTATAATGATTGGCTAAAATCTTGGCGCGTCATTGAAAAGAAAACTGCAGGTATTTTGCCCGAGTCTATTGTACAGGCACAAAAAGAGATAGTGAGTGCGTGGCAAAATGGATTAAGAACATTACAGGCTCAACAAAAAGAACTCTTTTTTCAACATAAGAAAAAGCTTCAAGACATCAAACGTTTACTCAGCAATGGTAAATACAAAGTATGTTTTGGTTTATTTAAAGGCGTAAAAGAAAGCATTCACCTGCTCAGTGTACAACAACATCAACAATTACAACGTGATTTTGACCAAGTGAGTGAAAAAATGGTTGAATTAAGCGATTGGGAGCACTATATCGCGACCCCTCGCAAGCAAGAGTTACTGGTTGCGATTCAATTGTTAGTTGATACTCCTTTAGACAATCCTAATGACCAAGCGACAAAGGTGAAAGAGTACCGTAGCACATGGAATTCGCTAGGCCATGCTGATGAAGATATTGATAAGCAATTGAATGAACAGTTTAACCAATTGTGCGAACAAGCTTTTGCGCCCTGTCGTTTATTTTATGCAGAGCAAGATAAATTACGAGATCAGCATCTAGAACAACGTCAGAAAATAATTGAGAAAGTCGAATCGCTTGCAACTTCGCTTAATGAAGTTCAAGAAAGCAAAGCGCTAGACTTTAAAAAACTTGATGGACAACTCAATAACTTACAACAGCAGTGGAACAACGCTGGAGAAGTCGACCGCAATCAATATAAAAAGTTGCAGCAGCAATTTAAAAATAGCATTAGCCCGATTAAAAGCGCAATCAGTGCTTTTCACTTAAGTAATACTACAGAAAAACAAGACTTGATTACTAAAGCGGAAACCTTACTTGCAAGTGACGATGTTTTGGCGGCAATTGAATCAGCTAAAAAATTACAACAACAATGGCGGGAAGTTGGTTTTGCTGGAAACCATCAAGAAAACCAGTTATGGCAAAAATTTCGTCAAGTTAATGATGAATTGTTTGCTAAAAGACAACAGCTAAAATCAGCACAACAATCAGCTTTATTGAATCAGCAAGAGATATTTGTTGCACAAGTAATAATCATCGAAGAATCCCTTAACGGATTGACAAGTAACGATGATACACAAGCATTGCAGGCGATTGAAAAACAGGCTGAACTATTACTAAGTGAAGTGGCTACCACTAAGCCTGTAATCAAAGCTGTGAGTTTTCGTCTTGAGAAATTAATCAAGAAAACTCATGATTTAATCAAAAGTAATGAACAAGCTAAAGAAAAACAAAGCTGGTTAAACCTATTTGATTTGATGTCATTACAGGCAACGAGTAATCAAGATATCGAAACACTTCAAGCCTCAACTCATTTCGATAATATCACCAGTTTCTGGCAAAAACGTCTAGTAGAGCATGTAAAGTTAGCCAAACAAGTACAAGGTAATGCGCGTTTAGACAAAACTCTCGTCATTGAAATATTGGGTAAAAGTGATTCCCCAACAGAGTTAGCTGAACAACGAATGAAGATTCAAGTGCAATTAATGCAGGAACAAATGCTTTCTGGTAATGAGATTGACTTGAATAAATTACTTGTTGATTGGTTAATGTTAGGCGAACTTGTTGAGGCTGAACTACCACTTATCGAACGGTTAAAAGCAATATATTGCCTTTAGGCTGATGTCACTGATAAGCTAATAAATAACTTATTCAAAGATCAGTTTGTTTTTTCTACAAGAAACAAGCTGATTTTTTTTGCCCACATAATTTGATTAATTGATTTATCTAGCACTTAAGTTACTCAAATTACTTCCTTTGTCTACCATGAACGCGTAATCTGTTTACTCTTTGATAACATTGATTGATAACGAGAGCAATCTGCTTTCGTGTTCAGTTGTAGAATGCCAAGTAGTCGGCAAATGATTAGCGGGCTTAGGTCATAGTAGTTATGTTAATTTTTAAGGGAATTTTATGAAACTTTTTACTGCGCTGATTTGTACATTTTTACTGTCATCCTGTGTTTATTATAGCGTGCAACGAGATTTAGGAGGTGATTCATCGACACCTTGTACTAAAGGCTCAAGTCAAGATAACGCAAAGTGTAAAGCGGAATTAAAGCGCTTGAATGATGAAATTAATAAACAGGCGCATTGATAGCTAGCTATCACAAGTTATATTCCTTCATCGTATTTTATCCAATAACACACTCACTAAAGAGATTGCTCATGAAGTTTTACTTATCAGGCTTACTTATATGTTTGTTAGCCTTACCACTTAAGCTAAATGCACAAGATGTTAAATTCAATTATGAGCAGTTTACCCATGATTATTTTTTGGCATGGACCAATGTACAAAAACCAAAGGCGACAGCAGCAGATTTAGAGCATTATCTTACCTTTTTAACTGATGATATTGGCTACCAACATCTACCATATTCAAATGATGACAGTCGTAAAAATGACGGTAAAGTGTTGCTGCGTAAAGGTATGACCTACTATCTGGGCATTCATACTGAGTATAAAGCAAAACTAACAAAACAATCATTTGGCCATAATGTCATCACTATTGAGTTTCATACCCAAGCGAAAGGAATTCACCCTGATAACGGTCAAGAAATTGTGATAAACAACACATCACTTGAAGTACTTGAAATAGAGCAGGGAAAAATATCAGTAATACGTCACTATAGTGATTAAGCCCGTGCGATCTAAATACAAAGATACTAGTAATAAACGTAAAGTATAAAAGGGAAAGATATGATCAGACCAGTACAGGTATCGGATGCTCAAGCAATTACTGATATCTATAACTACTACATTGCAGATACTATCATCACGTTTGAAGAGCAAACCATTAACGCTGAAGATATGGCTGAGCGGATTAATAAACTATTATCAGCTGATTTACCTTGGCTTGTTGTTGAAAACAACACTGGCCAAGTCATTGGGTATGCGTATGCGGCTAAGTGGCGAGAGCGTTTCTCTTATCGCTTTTCTGTTGAAGTCACTGCATATTTATCTCCAGAATATGGCGGTCAAGGTTTAGGCAGTCAACTATATCAAGTTTTATTCGAAACCTTAAAAAACAACGGTATTCATAGTGTTATTGGAGGAATTACGCTACCTAATCAAGCGAGTATTGCTTTGCATGAAAAGTTTAACATGAAAAAAGTTGCTCACTTTAATGAAGTCGGCTTGAAATTTGACCAGTGGTTAGACGTTGGTTACTGGCAAGGAACCCTGTAACCATATATAAGCATCTCCAGAGCACCTATTGGCTTCAAAAAATACGAACTTGAATCGCTTGTTTCTTAACTTTTCACACTCTTACGTATTCTTATTGCTAACTTATAAACATTGCCTTAAGCCGGTTCATTGTAGTTGTAAAGCCTACCACACCATGTTCATCCTCAAGTGAAGTATCTTGCAAATTGTACAGAACTGCGTAATTTACTTACATTTGCAGTGTGAATATGATTAAGTATCGGCTATAAAAAATAGTAGTTAGATAACTTCAAAAGCTATTTATAAAAATATGTCATAAGCCTAATGTATGACTCACCATGAACGTATAAGGTACTTATTAATGCCGTCAAAATATTTATTGTCCAAAAGAATGTTTATCTCTAGCGTAGCACTCAGTGTTATGTTTTCCTTACCGACATCATTTGCGCAGTCCCCGACACCTCCAATTAAATCGAATACCAAAGTAACACCTGCTAAATGGTCTGTTAATGAACCAGAAGGTAACTTCACTACGGCAAAAATTGATGTTAGTTCTGGTACATGGATGAATGTTGATTTAAGTCCAGATGGCAAGACAATCGTATTTGATTTACTCGGGGATATTTATACCATGCCAGCCTCTGGCGGTGAAGCAACCCCCTTAATGACTGATATTGCATGGCAGATGCAGCCGCGGTTTAGTCCGGATGGTAAGCACATTGCATTTACCTCTGATGAAGATGGCGGAGATAATTTATGGATAATGAAAGCGGACGGCAGCGACGCTAAAGCGGTTACAACGGAGACATTTCGTTTGTTGAACAGTCCCGCATGGTCACCTGATGGTAACTACCTCGTTGGCCGTAAACATTACACCGGAAGTCGCTCTTTAGGCGCAGGTGAAGTGTGGATGTATCATAAGTCAGGCGGAAATGGCGTTATGCTAACTAAGCGCCCTAATGAGCAGAAAGATTTAGGGGAGCCGGCATTTTCACACGACGGAAAATATGTGTACTTCTCACAAGATGCGACTCCAGGTAAAACTTTTCATTACTCTAAAGACTCTGAAAAGGGCATTTATAAAATAAAACGCCTTGAACTTGAAACGGGTGAAGTCAAGGTTGTTGTGTCAGGTAAAGGGGGGGCTATTAGACCAACACTTTCACCTGATGGTCGATATTTAGCCTTTATCAGCCGTGATGATTTTCAATCAAACTTATATTTGTACAATCTAAAGAGTGGCGAACAAACCAAAATATATGATGGCTTAGAGCGTGATATGCAGGAAACTTGGGCCATACATGGTGTGTACCCAACAATGGCATGGACACCTGACAGTGATGGTTTAGTGTTTTGGGCTGGAGGAAAAATCAATCAGTTATCCCTCGACTCTAAAAAAACGAAAGTCATTGATTTTCATGTTAAAACAGAAAAGAAAATTCAAACAGCGGTTCGTTTTTCACAAGACTTAGATAACAAGTATTTTGATACTAAAATGTTACGTGATATTGAAGTGTCACCTAACGGTAAAGTCGCTGTTTTTGAATCAATGGGACACATCTATACCAAGAGCTTACCGAACGGCAAACCGAAACGTTTAACCAAACAAAAAAGTCAGTTTGAATTAAATCCAAGTTTTTCACGTGATGGTAAAAAAATTGTTTATGTGACGTGGGATGATAAGAAATTAGGCCAAGTACGTGTTGTTTCTAGTCGTGGTGGTAAAGGTAAAGTCATTACTCGTGAGCCTGGTAAATACATAGAACCCAGTTTTTCGCCAAATGGTAAAGTTGTTGTCTTTCGCAAAATAAGCGGTGGTTACATAACCGATCCAACGTGGGGCTTAAATCCAGGTGTTTATGCGGTTTCCTCCAAAGGAGGTAAAACTCAATTGGTGACTGACAACGGAGTACAACCACACTTTGGCTCACGAAATGATCGTGTATACGTAACTCGAGACGGTAAAATACCGCATTTATCACGTGTTGATATTGATGGACAGCATGACACCAAACTATACCAAGGTAAATTTGCTTCAGAGTATCGTGTATCCCCTGATGGTAGCTCATTAGCCTTTGCAGAACGATTTAAAGTTTTTGTTACCCCCTTTGTAGAACGAGGCGAGGTGATTGACATAGGACCTAAAGCAAAGAATTTTCCGGTCGAGCAATTATCCGTGCGTGCAGGGGAAGGTATTAACTGGAATGGTAAATCAACCGAACTATATTGGAGCCTTGGAGCTAATTTATATCAAACCTCCGTCAAAGGTCTGTTTGAAATTACCGGCAAAGAAATATCGACGGACAGTAAAACTGAAAGTTCTGCTGCCATTAATAACCAAGCCAATACTGAGTCAAAAGTTAAAGTCACTAATTTGAGCTACAAGCAAAAGGTTGATATTCCATCAGGGAGGATTGCCTTTGTCGGGGGTAAAATTATTACCATGGAAGGGGAACAAGTTATTGATAACGGCGTTGTACTCGTTGAAGGTAATAAAATTAAATCGGTTGGTGTTAGCGGACAAATTAAAATCCCTAGTGATGCCACTATTATTGATATTAGCGGTAAAACGATTATGCCGGGTTTAATTGATGCTCATGCTCACGGCTCACAAGGTAGTAGTGAAATTATCCCTCAACAAAACTGGAAAAACTACGCAGGTTTATCCCTAGGGGTCACCACAATTCACGATCCGTCGAATGACACGACTGAGTTTTTTGCCGCCAGCGAAATGCAAAAAGCCGGCAAGATAGTGGCTTCACGTCTATTCTCAACGGGTACGATTTTATACGGCGCGACTATTCCCGGCTATACATCACATGTTGATAGCCTTGATGATGCAAAATTTCATGTTGAGCGCTTAAAATCAGCAGGGGCTTTTAGTGTTAAAAGTTATAATCAGCCACGTCGAAATCAACGCCAGCAATTTATTCAAGCAGCGCGTGAATTAGAAATGATGGTAGTTCCTGAAGGGGGATCACTGCTGCAACATAATTTAACTATGGTTGTTGATGGGCATACTACCTTGGAGCATTCAATCTCCACTGCAAAAATTTATGATGACATTAAACAATTATGGTCGCAGTCTGATATGGCCTATACACCAACGATGGGTGTAGCCTATGGTGGGATTTCAGGTGAAAACTATTGGTACGATACAACCAATGTTTGGCAACACCCACGGTTAAGTAAATATGTACCAAGTGAGTTTTTAGATCCTCGTTCAATGCGTCGTCCGAAAGCGCCACATCACCATTACAATCATTTAAACGTAGCGAAAGTGGCTAAGGAAATGCAAGATTTAGGTGTTGAAGTCAATGCTGGTGGTCACGGTCAACGTGAAGGTTTAGCGATGCACTGGGAAATGTGGATGATGGCGCAAGGTGGCATGACGCCTTTACAAGCTATCCGAACAGCCACTATTTCACCGGCACGTTCTTTAGGCTTGGATAAAGACTTAGGCTCATTAACTGTCGGTAAAATGGCCGATATAATTGTTATTGATGGCGACGTGACTAAAGACATTCGTTTAAGTGATAGAGTTACCCATACTATGGTCAACGGCCGTTTGTATAATGCGGAAACAATGAATGAAATTGGCAACTATGATAATAAACGTGCAAAATTCTATTTCGAAGGAAAATAGTTTTGTAAGCACTGGGGTTTGTTGAACTATCGATATTTTTCTACAGCCATTTAAATTGAAGAAATTAAAACCCTTTAATATCAACAACCACTAGAAAATCAGAGGCCAGTAAGACACACTTACTGGCCTTTTTAATTTTAATGTCCAATCTTACTATATACAGGAAGTAACCTATGAGAAAAAGCTTACAAGAAAAGATAATTGATGTTTGTGATAAAAAAATTGCGCAAAAGGGCACGAATGTAGGTTTATCATTTTATGCCTTCTTTGCTAATAAAAATGATGATCCTGCTTTATTGATGGAAGCGGCAACCTGGTGGATTATCACCCACAAACTTGATCACTTTGAAAAATCGGTAAAGATTAAAGCGCTAGTTATTGCTGAGCAATAAGCTTACTAAATCCTGATATAAATTTACAAGTGGTGAATTTTAGTTCGACCTGCTTTAAAAATCTTCTTTTTATGTCATTGAATCATTTATTTTAACAATTTATGCATTTAACGCTTTACAAACCTTCTGCCAGTATTTAAAATTCGCTCACTTTTTAGGAACAGCAAAATTTCCTTTTAAAGTAACTTGGTGAGATGGCTGAGTGGTCGAAAGCACCGGTCTTGAAAACCGGCAAGGGTTTGTAGCCCTTCTAGAGTTCAAATCTCTATCTCACCGCCACATTTAGAAAAGCCGCTAGCTGAAAAGCTAGCGGCTTTTTGCTTTTATAATTTTAAATATTACAAAAGCGACTGTTTATCAATACATTGATTGAATGATTGTTAATAATTAAGGACTGCGAATGACTATTATGGACAAGTATAAGAGTGCAAGTAAGATACATACACTCCCAGTGAAACGTATTTCTATAGCCATATCACTCGTTATATCCTCGTTATTACCTTTCTATTCATTTGCTCAAGACGCATCTGCTCAAGTTTCTGATATGTCCATGGCTACAGAAAATGAAATTAAACTTAGCCCGGCGATAACGGTTGATAACCTCGATGACATTTACCGAGAAATGGCAACAAACAGCCGCTTTGAAAATTTAGCACCCTCAGCTGATTTTTATCAGTCACCTTACCAGATATCTATTTTTTCTAGCCCAAATGGTGAAGATAGTGACAGGCTTTGGTCTCAAACCAATTCAATTTTTGCTTATGGCTTTGGTGTTATTGGCTTAATCGCTTTACTGCCAGAAGACATTTCTAATTGGGATAAAGAGCAAGGTATATTCAATAAATGGTCTGATAACGTCAAAGGTGGTCCGGTATGGGATAGAGATACCGGCATGTTAAACCTTATTGGCCACCCGTACTTTGGTGGCGTTTATTATCAAGTCGCGCGTAAGTCGGGTTACCGTCAGTGGGACGCATTTATGTACGCCACTATCATGTCTACTTTCTATTGGGAATATGGCATAGAAGCCTTTGCAGAAGTCCCCTCTATTCAAGATTTAGTTATAACACCTGTCCTTGGCTGGGCATATGGTGAATGGGCTTTTAATACTGAGATGGATATTAGAGAAGATGGTGATACTGTCTGGGGCTCAAGCATGCTTGGCAGCACGGCTCTATTTTTTCTTGATCCCGTAGATAGTATGAGTGTTGGTATAAACAATATATTTGGTAAAGAAATTATTAAAGCAGGTACTGGCTTTGTCAGTTTCAATGAAATCCCATATGGTGATACCGGTCAAACAGATACACAAGTAAACTTTAATATTTCCTTACAACTTGGTGAAGGTGGTAGTTATACGCCAAGTAGAGCTAAAAGATCATCTCGCAATGAAGATCCTGTCGATACAGGTATCATTGGTGTGAGTTATGGTGTTGGTCAAACAGAATTAGATGATTTGTGGAACGTAGAAGGTGATACAACCACCGAATATAGTTTAGGTTTGTATTTTACCCGTCAATTTTCAAGTCGATTGACATACTCCAAAGGAAAGTTTATTGACGGTTTGAGTAATGCAGAAATAAACTATGAAAATTATAGCCTAGATAGCCAATTTTATTTCAATAGTGACAATAATTTTAGACCTTATCTAACCGCTGGCTTTGGTGAAACCTTATGGAAAAGAGATATAGAAACAAAGAGGTTTCAAGTAAACTCAGGTATAGGTGCCCATTACAAAATTAATAATAATTTTGCAGTACAATTAGATTGGCGTTTTTATCACAGTACCAATGCCAATACTTCGGATCATAATACCAGCTTACGCTTTATCTATTTATTAGGTAAAGGTGAGAGATAGTAAGCAAACACAACAAGATAAATTGTAATAAAATATAAATATCAAGTTGCCCAAGTGGCAACTTTTTAGTCTGTGTCTTAGGCTTTAATCATTCCTAGCATTATTGTGTAGTGGAGTGTTTATGAAAGGCTTTTGTTATTTTATATTACTTTGTTTACCTTTATTACTTTCTTGTCAAAGCAATAAAGGCCTTAATGTTGAACAAATATCCCCGCCAATTAATTTATACCTAGATGATGAATTCATCTCAGTATTTCCAAAAGAAATCGAAACAGCACAGCAAATATTTCAACTTGATGATGATATGCGAGCTATGGTAAAAGCTAAGTTAGTTAATAACCTATCCGCTCAAGAGAAAGCACGAGTTTTGCTCGAACACCTATTTAATGAAGAAAACATTGCCTTGCGTTACGAAGGTAATGCCAATGTTATTGCCACCGATGCCTACCACAGTAAAACAGCCAATTGTATGTCGCTCACTATCATGGCCTATGCTTTAGCCAAGGAAGCTGGAATGAATGTTAGCTTTCAACAAGTGGATGTACCAGAGTATTGGGTACGTAATGGGCGATATAGTCTGTTAACGGGTCATGTAAACCTACTTGTAAAAGAAGGAGAGGACATTACTCGACGTGTTGTCTGGGGAGAAAAAAGAACACAGATAGATTTTGATCCCTTTGTAGCTCGTAAAAGGTTTCCCTCACATGTCATTAAAAAAAATACACTTGTTGCTATGTTTTATAACAATAAAGGAGCAGAGGCTTTGGTAAATAAAGATTACCCACTGGCGTATCAATACCTTAAAAAAGCAACACTTACCGATTATTCGTTTGCCTCGAGTTGGGGAAACTTAGGTATATTATATAAGCTGTCTGGTCATTACGACATGGCTGAAAAGGCCTATATGTATGCGATAAATTTAAAGCAAGATAGTCTTTCTTCCTTGGGGAATTTAGCCTTATTACTAAAAAAACAAGGACGATTGGATGAGGCATTATCAATTGAAAAATACATTCACAACATTAGAGTCAATAACCCTTATTACCACGCCTTACTGGCTAATGAAGCATTTTATAGACAGGATTATCAAGTAGCGATTCAACATTATAAAAAAGCGATTCAACTTAATGATGAACAACACGAGTTTTACTTTGGATTAGCTAAAATATACTACAAACAAGGTAAATTAACGTTATCCAAAAAGGCAATGAAAAAAGCGGTAGTCTTGTCGAATACAAAAAACACTAAAAAACAATATGTTGCCAAGTTAAACTTCCTTAAATACCAAGAGTCATCACACCATTGAATATGGTATACATTAAAATACTACTGGTATTCATAAGCTTTATTTACCTATCGGATGCTAGTGGAAAAGTGCAAGTTTTACCTGTAATGCAAGAGGATAAAGTTACTTTAACAGTGCTAGAGCATCTCGCTACTTTATCCTCAGATGAATTTGAAGGACGAAAGTTATCTAGTCCTGGCAGTCTCATTAGTCAGACATACCTTGTCTCAAGCCTAAAGAAATTGGATGTAAGTGCATTTGATAATCACTATCGCCATACTTTTACTCGCTCAGGCTTATCTCAGACAAAGCTGGGTACTAATATCATTGGATTTATTGAAGGCACTCATCATATAGACAAATATATAGTATTAAGTGCTCATTATGATCACCTAGGAACTAAAGGAAGAAAAGTCTATAACGGAGCCGATGATAATGCTTCAGGAACTGCAGCTTTACTGCATTATGCTCAATTGCTAAAAACACAACCACTAAAGCACAGTGTTGTATTATTGTTTACCGATGGAGAAGAGATTAACTTATTAGGGGCTAAGGCATTTGTTTCACAACAAAAAAACCGACTAACCAACATTAAGCTAAATATAAACTTAGATATGATTGCAGGCAATAAGCGGACTAAGAAATTACGTTACATTAGTAAAAACCTTTCTCAAATACTCTCATCTGCTAGTCTTCAATACTTAACTGAGCTACAGAATTATTATAAGACAGATTCAGATATCCATTTAACTCATGGTTTTAGGGGCACTAAAAAGGTCGGCTCTCGGGTAAAAAGGACCAATTGGCTTATGGCAAGTGATCACGGTGTTTTTAGCAGAGCGGGTATTCCTTTTATCTATTTTGGTGTCGGTACACATAAAAACTATCACACTGAGTTTGATAATTATGAGAATATAAATCAGACATTTTACCTAGCAGCCATTGATGCCATATTTAAGCAGCTTATCTATGTAGATAAGGCGATGTTTTAGCATTGTTATAATAATCAATAATAAACCTGTAAACCGGTTATATCTTCTGATACTTCACTGTTAATCAGCACAACTTTTTTGAGCAGTTTGCTTCACTAACACCAACAAAGTAGCTAAATAGAATATTTATCTGATTTGGAACAAACTTAGCGCTAACTGTCTGATAAGCGTTATTAATCGTACTGATAACTGCTATGAAACTTGTTATTATACTTAATGAATTAGTTATATTATTGCTGTGGGTTGAATTTACCTCTATGGAAATAGAATGTATCATCAATGCATAACAATTATTGACGCTTGTCATACATTTACATTGGACTGAATAGGATAAATGAATAATAAAAACACTCTGTTCTACGAGAGCAATAAAAGTTGGAATTTACTTTTTCTCGCATGGATATTAGTTACAAGTGGTACCTTGATCAGCTTATTTTTTAGCGAAATTGTCCAACTACCAGTTTGTGTTTTGTGTTGGTATCAACGTATTGCACTTTACCCTTTAGCAATTATGTTACCACTGGCACTTTTTCCTTTTGATATAAAGGTCATACGATATGCAAGCCCGTTGGTTATTGTTGGTTGGTTGTTTGCGTTATTTCATGTCTTAGTGGTTGCAAAAGTTATCCCCGAAGCAGCACAACCTTGTGTAAAAGGCATACCTTGCTCTGAAACACATTTCAATTTATTTGGCTTTTTAAATATTCCTGTTATGTCGTTACTTACCTTTTCGATTTTAGGCCTGTTATTCTTTTTAGCCAAAAAATCAGATGTAAAACGGTCGCACTAACGGATCACTAAAACTAAACAGCTCGAACACTCTACAGTTAAAAAATTGTACATTTACTAGGATGAATCATGAATAATAAAACCCTTTTTATTGGCGTTACTGCGTTTATTGGCATTATATTTATTGCTGCTGTTGGCATGTACCAAAGCCAACAACCCTCAACAATAGCTAGCGAAATATTACCCGCATTAGAACGCATCAATGCTCCTGCAAAAGGGGGTAAAAATGCAAAAGTAACCATTGTCGAATTTTTCGATCCGGCTTGCGGAACCTGTAGCCAGTTTTATCCACTTGTTAATAATTTGGTTAAAAAATATCAAGGAAAAGTAAAGGTAGTTATGCGTTATGCTCCATTACATCAAGGCTCTGAAGACGTTGTTAAAATGCTGGAAGCGGCTCATATTCAAGGGCAATTTTGGCCTGCAGCAGAACTCTTATTTGCTAATCAACAACAATGGGTTGAGCATCACGTATCTCAGCCATCAAAAGCATTAGCAGGGATAAAGACATTACCGCTAGATCATGACCAGTTAGATAGGGATTGGCAAAGTGATCAAGTCGCTAAAATTATTGCGCAAGATGTCCAAGACGGTCAAACATTAAAAGTACGAGCGACACCACAGTTTTTTGTTAATGGAAAACCTTTAGTTGTTTTTGGATACGAAGAGCTTGTTAACTTAGTCGAAGAAGCCGTTGCTGAGGCCTATTAGTAAGTTTGACTGATTAAGCGTAAATTAGGACATTGTTAGCCCTGCACCTTGCAGGGCTTTTTTATGGATAAATTATCAGTGAAACCCGTTTCCTACCCGAGATTTAATTATCGATAACTTAACGACTAGCTAACATAATTCACAGTAATGCAACGTGTTAAACTTTATAAATCAAAGATATATAGTTATTTATTGATATAAATCAAATAAATAGGTAACCTCAAAACGATTAACTATATCATTTGATCCTATAATTTCATGGCTAGCTTCAAATTTTATCTTATATTCCGCTAATACTATTTTTGGATTTTACTTAATGAATCATACGCCAACTAACGAAATTACTTTTTCTGACTCGGAACAACTTGTCTCAATTACCGATCTTAATGGGAGAATAACTTACGCAAATGATGCTTTTTGCAATGTTTCTGGTTATTCGCTTGATGAGCTAGTGGGTCAACATCATAATATTGTTCGTCATGCCAATATGCCTAAGGAGGCCTTTGCTGATTTATGGCAAAAGCTAAAACGCGGTGAATCATGGCGTGGCATGGTTAAAAATCTTTGTAAAGGTGGCGGGTATTATTGGGTTGATGCCTATGTAACACCACTGTATGAAAACGATGTGGTTGTAGGTTATCAATCAGTACGAACTAGGCCGTCAAATAGTCAAAAGCAAAAAGCTCAACGTCTATACGATGTTATAAATAGCGGTAAAAAAAGCGTCGATTTTAACGCGAATACTACACTTAAACGTAGTATTACTGCAATTATCATCCTAATTTCGTGCTTTTTAAATGCTATTTATACAACACCTGTTGCCTCTTCGGCCATTTTATTAGTCACCCTAAGTTTGATTTTTCTAATATTCTCAGAAGAGTTACTTGTTTTTCCTCGATTGGCAGCCCTGGCTAAAAAAACAGTTGATAGTCCATCACGACTGGTATTTTCAGGTAAAGGCCTAACCAGCATACTGAATTATCCTGCAGAGTTATATAAAGCAAGAATAAACACTATTTTAGGTCGTAGTAAAGATTCAGGTCGTAGTCTAGTGAAGGTGGCAACTGAACTAGAACAGGCTGCAAATAACATGCTTGAAGGAATACACGAAGAAAACGCTCATATTGAACAATTTGCCACTGCCATTAATGAAATGAGTGCAACGATAGAGGAGGTGAGCGTTAATACCACCCACACTCATGACAAAATGGTTAATATTCAGGATGAATGTAATCAAAATATTGAAATAACTAAAACAACACAAGCTAAAATTAATTCACTTTCAAATGAAGTAGGTGTTGCTGCACAAAGTGCTATCGACTTAGTACAAGATGTAGATAAAATTTCTGTCATTATGTCTGAAATTCAAGGTATTGCTGATCAAACAAATTTACTCGCGTTAAATGCGGCGATAGAGGCAGCTAGAGCGGGTGAACAAGGCCGAGGTTTTGCTGTTGTTGCTGATGAAGTGAGGACTTTAGCGAGCAGAACACAGGGTGCCACTGTTCAAATTGATACGTCTGTTAAAGCACTGCAAGCAACATTACAGCAGTGGAGTCAGGTCATGCTGGCAAGTAAGGCTGATGCAGAAAATTGCTCTGAGGATACTGAGAAAATGAACCAGTCGATGGAAAATATTATCAATAATGTTAATGTGGCAAGTGATATGACTGCGCAAATAGCAACGGCAACTGAAGAGCAAAGCGTTGTAGCTAATCAAATAAATCAAAGCATTATTACTATAGATGGGATCTCCAAAAACAATGCTGATTTAGCTACCCAGGTCAATAATTGTGGGGTTGAAGTGAATAAAAGTGCTGAGCTAATCGACCGGTTAAGTACAACATTTAAATAATCAATAACACATTGTTATAACATCAGCTTCAATGATCCGTAACCTTGGTAACTTAACTATCTTAATTACCAAGGCCTACCATTTTCTCTCAGTAATTTGTCCCAAAGCATCAAGAAATAATCTCAGTTTATGTGACTTTATTTTTATCAACCGATAATTAGCGCTTGAAAAACCATCATTAATACCAAGATATAAGTTAAAGCTAATTATTTTACGCATTAGTATCTTCGTAATTCTTACATTAAGGCGTTTATTTTGATTAATCTACTTCCTCTCGTTATTGGTATTGTCATTATTGGCTATCTAATCGCTAAGCCATATTGGCGTGAATATAAACGCGATCAGATAAGAAGTTTACCTTTTAAAAAAGAGTGGCGAAAGATAATACAAAAGCGTATGCCATACTTTAAACAAATGCCGACTGACTTACAGTTACAGCTTAAGCAACATATTCAGGTATTTATCGCTGAGAAAGATTTTGTCGGTTGTAATGGTATAAAAATAAACGACGAGATAAAGATCACTATCGCAGCTCAGGCTTGTTTATTACTGCTTAATAGAAAAACGGATTATTACCCTAAATTGAAAACAATTTTAGTTTATCCAAGTACATTTATTAAAGAACAAAGCCAAACTAGCGTAGACGGCACACAGTCTACAAAAAAAATAGCCTTAGCGGGTGAATCTTGGAACATTGGTAAAATAGTATTATCTTGGCAAGATAGTCTACAGGGGGCTGAGTTACCTAATGATGGACATAACGTGGTAATTCATGAGTTTGCTCATCAGCTTGATCAAGAAAATGGTAAGGCCAATGGCGCACCTATTTTAGGTAAAGAGCAAACATATCAATGTTGGTCTGCTGTATTTTCACAACAATTTGAAATATTAAGAAAACAAGCCGCTGAAGGAACACCATCCATATTTGACTATTACGGCGCAACTGAACCAGCAGAATTCTTTGCGGTAGTCAGCGAAGTTTTTTTTGAAAAATCTAAACAATTCTCTATCGAGCATCCTGCATTATATCGACAATTAACCAATTACTATAAAGTTAACCCAATACATTGGTAAACTGATTTGTTTTTGCTAACCAAGTGATTTTATATAGAAAAGTAAATCAATGTATAGAAGGAAATAGGCTGGACACTCTAAAATATATTAACATTAGCAGTATAATTGACTATACTAAATATGTTGAAAATGGACATTTAACATCGAAGGATTAAGAACTCTATATGGAAGTACACCAAATCTCTTTTGCAAAAATAAGTATCTTGAGCTCTAATTGCGCCGAAATCACCGTTAATTCTGACGTAGATATAAACCTTCAAATGGTAGATGAAATCCATTATTTTTTACTATCACACTTTCATCATTCATTCTCATTACTTATTAATAAAACCAATGCCTACTCCACACAACTTGATGCACTTATCCAATTTGGCACTTTAGACGCGATAGATAAAATTGCTATCTTTGCGCCTAATAAGTTAGCCAAAATGAGTGCAGACTTTTCAGCAACTATCCCCAGCTCTGCCAAGTTAAATATTGACGTCTTTACGGAACGTGAAGACGCGCTTGATTGGCTAACTTTAGAGTAAGTAATCAGTAATAGCGTGAATGGGTCACTACACTTTATATAGACAAAATTCTCGACAATCTATTTATTAATACCTTTGCTATCTTAACACCCATAAATACCGTTTGATAAATGTCATAATAAATAAAGGTAAGCCACAAATCCCTTGCCTCTAAATATATAAATTATCGCTAAGGGATAACTTTCTTAGATGGATTAGTATTAGTAATATGTTTAAAAGTTTGACCCAATACTCTGCCCACAGGATAATACGGTTTTAGATTTTTCAGGTAACTATCCATGTTCAAATGTTTTCGTGTGATCAGTCTTCTAGAAGGCTTATCTTTCCTAGCTATATTAAGTGTTACGCTTGGCTTAGTCAGCCGAGATTTTGTTTTTCAATTAGGTATGATCCACGGTGTATTATTCATGTTCTACCTTTTATTGTCTTTAGTTGTTTCTAATAAACAACAGTGGTCACTAGTTACTTGGTTATCTTTATTTATCGCCTCAATAGTTCCTTTTGCTTTTATAATAGTAGAAATTTTTCTAAGTAGAAAGCTGGCATATCAAAAGCCTGCCCAGGCATAGTTCAGCCATGTTAAGGGTGTCATGAAGAGGGTTAAGTTATTGGCAAATATATTTAGTGATATTCCAGCGGAAATACCCAGTGAGATATTTGAAGATATTATCACGACTGATAAGCTCAGAGTTGAGCGAATAGTGTCAAAGGGGCATGTCACCCCTGATACTCAGTGGTATGACCAAACTGAAAATGAATGGGTGATTGTGTTATCGGGTTACGGGGTAATTGAATATATTAATGGTGATAAGGTCACGCTAAGGCAAGGTGATTATCTACATA
>Ga0209396_1001239_pt1 | contig 28882 bp, 24 predicted proteins | sample GOMGulsemesocosm_6_FD_184638 | JGI IMG/M metagenome (GOLD analysis project Ga0209396, IMG submission 184638) | Methane-oxidizing microbial communities from mesocosms in the Gulf of Mexico - GOM8C Gulf of Mexico (SPAdes) (version 2) | ecosystem: Environmental > Aquatic > Marine > Cold seeps... | reverse complement strand
CGCTCGATTGAGTAATAGCTAGCTATTAGGAATGAGAGCAACGCAGGCTAAATGGTTTGTATCAAGCACAAGTGATCACTTAATTAATGGGATTGGCTATGTTGTAGTTAAGTGTGGCTACCAATTAAGTCTGGCGGATGTTGGATGTGCTTTATATATTCCCTCACTCTTAACTTTGGCGTAAGCACACCAGTTACTTTTCTTTGCTTCGCCAAAGAATAAGTAAAAAGAAAGGCGACCCGTGTTAGTTGCTGATCTCCCTATAAATACCTGTCTTAACGGAACCGATTTCAATGCGCGTCTCGGCTTTGGCATCCTGCGTCGCCCTACCTGCGCCATCCTTGGCTACGCTGCGCGGAAATCTAAAAATTCGTCCCTGAATTTTTTTCCTAACAGGTATTTATAGAGAGGCAACTTAAAGCGGGACCTTGGTGCTCGTAGCTAAGTTTACTAAAAAATTTAATTGATTGATATTTAATAATTAATTACACAGACACAGTTAACGGGAACATAGCCAATGGGATTGGTATCGGTACCAACCTGGGGTTGGGGCATATTACTCCTCATTGCCCTCCATTACTCTATATGGCAGGTCCAGTGGGCAGCTCTAAGTTCAGTGAGTATCTGAAGCCCGCCTTCGCTTTATTTGTTTAGGACTTCTTCCCGTTGTATTGACTGTTACTTTTATTGCCCCGTTTGTTAATGGGAATTGAATAACTATCCGCGAGTAATGACCCTGATGTTTGTTTTTTATCATGGGAACTCAGCCAAATCTAATCGATTATTTACAGCTGGCTCATAAGATCTTATTTGATGTATCTCAGAATTGGGATTGTACCTCTTTATCCTGGAATTGATTCTGAGGTTGATAGCGCTTATTCACTTCGCATTGTCAATTATGAGTTTTGAGTTTGCCACTCCATTAATATTATATGAAGTAGTCAATCCGGTGTGTTCTGCCTGCTTTCTTTTTTGTTAGTCATAAACATTTCAACTTTAATTATATTTTGAGTGGTTTCTTTCTATTTGGTAAGGGTTACAGTTAAAAAAAGCAATGTAATTTCAGGGCAGAATAGTACGATATTAGTTAATGTAAATTCATTGGTAACCCTAGAGGCAGAGACATTATGAAAGCAGTTGTTTACGAAAACTTTTCCATTGCACCAAAAATTATGACAGTTGCAGATCCTACACCAGAACCGCACGGTGTAGTTGTAAAGGTCAAGGCGACAGGTGTATGCCGGAGTGATTGGCATGGTTGGATGGGCCATGATCCGGATATTCAGCTTCCCCACATACCAGGTCATGAGTTTGCTGGTGTTGTGGAGGCTGTGGGTAGCAAAGTAGGCCGGTTTAAAGTAGGTGATCGAGTCACGGTTCCCTTCGTGAATGGCTGCGGATCTTGCCCTGAATGTCACTCTGGTAACCATCAGGTTTGTGGCAGTCAAACCCAGCCGGGCTTTACCCATTGGGGCTCATTCGCAGAGTATGTTTCGATCGATAACGCCGACGTTAATCTAGTAACTCTTCCTGAAGATCTAGATTATGCGACTGCCGCTAGCCTGGGTTGTCGGTTTGTGACCTCATTTCGTGCCGTTGTCGACCAAGGTAAAGTGTCTGCCGGTCAATGGGTAGCTGTACACGGCTGTGGTGGTGTTGGGCTGTCTGCTGTAATGATTGCCAATGCGATTGGTGCCAACGTGATTGCGATTGATATTGCGGATGACAAGCTTGAGCTTGCACGTTCGTTGGGCGCAGTAGCGACGATCAATGCCAACAAGGTCGCCAGTGTTATTGAAGCGGTGGCTGAAATTACTAAAGGTGGTGCTCACGTATCTTTGGATGCGTTAGGCCATCCAATGACCTGTGTGAATTCAATCAAGAGCTTGAGGAAGCGAGGGAAGCATATTCAAGTTGGTTTACTATTGGCTGATCATGCTAATCCTCAAATCCCAATGGATAAAGTAATTGCTAATGAACTGGAGATTATCGGTAGCCATGGAATGCAGGCTTACCGTTATGACGCGATGTTGGCCATGATGCTGTCGGGTAAGTTGGAGCCTCAGAAACTATTAGGCCGCACAATCAATCTCGAGCAATCCATCGAAGCTCTCACTACTATGGATCAGCCAAGTATTCCAGGCGTGACAATTATTACTAAATTCTAAAGGAAATGACATGAACACTACATTGACTACGATAGCATTTATTGGCGGTGGAAACATGGCTAGTGCAATGATCAGTGGGCTTATCGCAAAGGGTCAAGCCCCCACTAATATCACGGTGTCTGATCCGTCCACTGAGAAAGCGGAGAATCTAACAGCAAATCTTGGTGTTTTAACCACAACCAATACAGCGGAAGCTGTACAGAGAGCCGACATCATTATTTTGGCGGTGAAACCACAAGTGATTAACGTTGTAGCTACTGAGATTTCTGTCCACTGTCATACAGAAGGTAAGGTGTTTATCTCTATTGCAGCTGGAATTAATATGTCTCAGCTTGAAGAAAAATTAGGGAAAAATTCAGCTGTTGTACGCTTGATGCCTAACATTTCTGCTCTTATAGGTTATGGTATGTCCGGTTTATTTGCCAATGAAAACACCACCGCTGAACAGAAACAACAGGCTATGATGGTGGCTCAGTCTTGCGGCGATTGCATCGAAGTATATGAAGAAGAAGCAATCAATACCGTTACAGCATTATCTGGCAGCGGCCCTGCTTACTTCTTTCTAATGATGGAAGGGATGATTAAAGCGGGAACTGAATTGGGATTATCAGAAGAGGATGCACACAGATTGACTTGTCAAACAGCACTGGGTGCTGCACAGCTGGCAATTTCCTCGCAAAATAAGCTATCTGAACTGAGAAACCAGATAACATCAGCTAGTGGCACTACAGAAAGCGCGCTAAATTACTTTGCTAGTGAAGGGCTTATCACCATTGTAGAAGGCGCGGTAAATGCGGCTTATGATCGTGCAGAAGAGCTGGGATCAAAGTAGTTAAATATTTTCTTTCTGACTGGCGCTGTCGTCTATTTAATATTGGCTTTTATGGGGTTTTCTCTGTGTCTGAATTTAAAAATATTGTGTCCAATGATTGAAAGACAGAAACATATTTATGGCAGAGTCCCCCAACAGGTAGCCGTAGACGGTTGTTATGCCAGCACAGACAACTTGAACAAAGTGAAAGGGATGGACGTTAACGACGCACCTTTCCATAAAAAGCGCGGTCTCCACGTAAAAGACATGGTAAAAAGCAACTGGGTTTATAAAAAACTGTGCGACTTCCGGGCTGGGGTTGAAGGTAACATCTCTTGCCTGGAAAGACGTTACGGCTTAACCGAGACAAAGCAGACATTAGTTGTAATATTCATTAACTTGCGCTCTGCGCACAATCCAGTCATTAGATTGTAAGATTAGATAGCGTTCTAAATTTGAAAGTGCCAACTCAAGTTTGAGTTAGTACAGCTTATATGTGTAAAAATTGCTGCAACCTCCGCTGTAGTGCCGTTGCTACTAAATGAAGAAAAATAAGGAGTTTGATAGCTTATTTCTAAGGCACATCAATATTTCAGTTTAGTTTGATACATTGCACATAAGGCGATGCATTTGAGAGCATATGTATTGTGCGTTAAACATGCAAAACCCAGAGGTGGTTCAGTTGGTTATACCACCTCACAAAGATAACAATTCTTATTTAGCAATTGTCATTTCTAGTTATTAAAAGCCATTTTACTCATTACTTTGCCAGTACCTCGGCCGAATTCTCGCCGTCGATACAATAAAGTCTACTTCTATCTGCTGGTGCAGTAAGCATCGCCCTACAAGGCGAGGATTACTGGGTAATATGCTATGCTTAAACTTTAGCTGGAATATCCAGTGGTCACTGATTTAAACAGATATCGTCGTAAAAAAGCCCTGACTGCGCTTAGTGAGCGATTGCATGATATCTACAGTGCCTACCCAGCGACAGCTCCAACTTGCATTTGCCGTCGGGGCTCCCGGAGATCAACCAATTCATCTGGTCACGCCTTGATCGCGAAGCGCACCTGCATGGTGATTTTATTATTGTTACCGACGCCGGCTTCAAACACACCCTTTACATTGACTTCGAGGTCCGTTACCCCGACAGCAATTTTGATTATGAGCAATTTATCGATGCCCTGATCAGTCGATCGTAGTGTCGCTACGTAAATCTAAGTGCCTAGCTCCCTGTTGGGACTTAGTTTATTTTGAAGACCAAATTAACTATGCCGCTACAATAAGGAAGACCCAAGATTAAGAATGGAACAGGGATTTAAATAAGGCAGAATTACATTAACCAACTTCATTAATGATCCTCAGCGATTAGCGGCTAAGTCCGCTAACAATTGATCAAAGCGAGTACTGCGAAAGTGGTGCTCGCTTTTTTGTTGCTGATACTACCGAAGGCGATCAAAATGGAACTTGTTAAAAACCTAATATAGCGCCAAGATAACAGCAGCCTAATTGAGTTGGCTAAATTGACAAGGAAGTAACATGAGCAAATATAACGACCAATATTATTTTATCTTTAACGATTACGGCAATTCATCATATTTGACACCGTTTCAAGAAACTGAAGATCGCAATTGGACCTATCAAAAGTTATCAAGAACTGGCGGACCAGCCTTTTTTGAAAATACTGATAAAGGAATGTATAAAAAATCTCGTAAAAAGCAGTCAATTAATGATGTCATGGTCGCGGCTGGTGACTTTTTAATAGATCGACGAATTTATGAGTTACTGCAGTTATTTGATATTGATAATTTGCAATTTTATCCGGCGGTATTTGTTGACGATGACGAAAACTGGCATGAGCAATACATGCTGTTAAATTTTTTCGGCAGCTTGGATTGTTTAGATATCGACAAATCTGAAATTTACTTTGACGAAGACGACGAAGATGTAGATGAAGATGAAGATGAAGATGAAGATGAAGATGAAGATGAAGATGAAGATGAAGATGAAGATGAAGATGAAGATGAAGATGAAGATGAAGATGATATTGAATATTCTGTAGATAGATTTTATCTTTGTGAAGCAGTATTAGACAGCATTGCACAAGAGCAACGCCTTATTTTTAGACTTGCTAAGGCATGCCCCAGTTATACGCTAGTACATCAACAGGTTAAGGATATCTTCGACCAAGCCAATGCCACCGGGATTAATTTTATAAAAGTCAGTGAGTTTATCAGTGGTGGTGAATACGATTAGGTCATATGTACAATCAACCAACCATTGTTTAGCGCTAGCTTTCAATACAAAAGAACAGATTAGTGTTGAGTGTTTTCTCAGCAATGGCACTGTTGGCTAGCGCAGCGACGTAAGTTTTATTTGCTCCCTGCAAAACTGCCGTTAAGCCTATGTCCGTTAAATCTATGTCTGTTAAATTTATGTCCGTTAAATCTAGGTCCGATAAAGCACTTTAATCACATGCCAACCATGTTTGGTTTTCACTAACATTGGCGTTGAGATCTCACCGCTAAAGCAGGCCTTATCAAAAGCGGGGACCATGGTGCCTTTTTTAAATTCTCCTAAGCTTCCTCCATTTTTTCCCGATGGGCAGGTGGAGTGCTTTTTTGCAAGAGTTTGAAATTTAGCGCCCTTTTTAAGCTTGGCTAAAATATCCTCGGCTTGCTCTTTGTGCTTTACTAAAATATGTAACGCCGCTGCTGTTCTTGTCATAATAATATTAAGTCACTGGTAAAATATAGATAATTTGTGTCATTGGTATTATACGCTAACTGGCTTTTTGGGTGCCAGTTGCCGACTCAAGAAAAACTCCACAGCAATAAAAGCGAAAGGTACAATTGAGGCTGCAAATAAAGATAAATGGGTGACTAACGACCATTTTTGTTGGCGTGATACCGTCGAAAACAACAATAAATAGATCATGAATAATATGCCGTGCAGCATGCCCAGTTGAGAAACAAAGTCGCGGCTTATAAAGCCAAGCGTTACACTTAGTATTGCTAAATAAGAACAGCCTTCGAGCATACTCACAACACGAAAAAATTGAAGCATTGATATAACCTGTGGAATTAAAAACTGCATTATCTAGTGATCAATAAACGAGGTCAAGATGCAATAAAGCGAAGCGTTAAATCAATCTGTATCTCTAGTAAAGGCTATTCTAAGTTAAAAGTCGAGTGAGTCTGCCTGATATTTTCATGCCAATTAACATGGCCGCTATAAAGCCCAGAATCTTAATCTCTCCGCTTAAAACATTGGCAAGTGCTGGCCCGGGACATATACCAACTAAGCCCCAGCCTAAACCAAATATTATCGCGCCAACAACCAGTGGCTTGTCAATAGCTTTAGCGCTAGGCAGGCAATATTCGGCTGCCAGTAATGGTTGTGACTTTGGCTTAATTAGTAGGTGATATCCGCTACCAAAAACCAGTAAAGCACCGACCATAACTAGCCCAAGGCTAGGGTCGAAATTACCGCTAATGTCTAAAAAATTAAGTACTTTTTGTGGATTAACCATTTGTGAAATACTCAGCCCAAAGCCAAATAGCAAGCCAGCGATTAGTGCAGTAACTAATTTCATTTTTAAGCTCCTAACCAATGTGTCATAACAAAAACCACGAGGGCAGCAATAACCATAAATATTAAGGTCGCGACAAGTGAACGAGGTGACAAGCGGCCAATGCCGCAAATGCCATGGCCGCTGGTGCACCCAGAACCTAAACTACTACCGATCCCCACTAAAAATCCTGCGCTGATAATTAAGGCCCAACTAGCGTCCAATGTAATATCGACGCGTTCAGTAAAAGGGGTAGCTAATAGCGGGCCAAGCATGATGCCAATAAGAAATAGCCAACGCCAATCCTTGTCGCCAGTGGGTTGCAAAACGCCACCGATAACGCCAGAAATTCCGGCGATGCGACCATTAAATTTTAATAAAATTAAAGCGGCTAGCCCTAAAAAACCACCGCCAACTAGGGCGGATATAGGTGTGAAGTCTGTCATGTTATTTCTCGTTGTTGTTGTTTAAATTGTGTTCTACTTAGTGGGGTGAGTAATGATTTTTTATACAACTTGTCGATGCGAGTAATAGCCGGTTCCCCTCGGTAATTTACCAGCAATGTCTTTATTGCTAATGTCTTCATTGTTAATGTATATCGCACATTAGTAATATACGATATACGTGGTGTGATAACAAGGTATATACCCGTGAGCATTGGAAATGCTTGAATTTGTGGTATGAGTAAAACTCTAGGTACAAGGCGCGCGATTGAGCAATAGCTGGCGTGTGTGATTGAGCGTAACGCAGCAGATAGGATTTTAAGCCGTTACAAAACCTGTAGATTTATCGCCACGGGTATAAGCATCGCTGTCTCAAGCCTGCTCACATTAGGCAATCAATTCACTTAGCTCGCCGATAACCTAACATTTGATATAGCTTGCCTTTGATCACTCGTTGTTGAGCCGATTTTATCAGTCCAGCAGCGCGATACCGTTTAAGGATAGCGCTTAGTAACGGTTCAAGTTGCTGTTTTGTCATTGCAGGTTTTATTGACTCTTCACTAAGCAGGCGTAATAAGATTTCATCGAGTCCGGTCAGTAAGGCATTTTTACTGCGATCATTAAAAATAGAAGGAAACACTAAGTCAGAGTCTCGTACTAAGCCAAGCGTTTGGGTGATTTCCTCAACAATGCAAGAGATTAACTTGCCGTGAAAACGTGCTAAATCAACCGGAATGAAAATATAGGCGAATACAATGTGGTTTTTTTTATTGGTCTTGATACTGGCAATGCAGACACTGCTAAACAGATGCTCAGCTGCCTTGGCACCAAGTTTTTTTAAAACTAAAGGTTTGAGCTTCGCTTGATTGGTAAAATAGTAGTGAACATTGGCTTGTGCTTTATTATTGGTTAGCTCAATGTCTAAGTTGGTTATTGCCGATAAGTGCGAAATTTGTGCAATCAGTAATTCTTGGTGTAGCGCTTTGTCGGGCACTTGATGCTCGACATATATCCGTAACGGTTGTTGCCACTTTCGCAGCCCGTCATTAACGTGGTCGCCATATTCACTGCCAAGAGCAACTTCATAGAAGCTTTTCTTGATATATTCGCTGCTTTGCCACGAATTTGCTTGGCTGCCAAAGCTAACTGTGCAGGTTATAACAAAACAGATTATAACTAAGTAGCTAATCGCCAAGTAGCCAGTAGAGAGGCTGTCTATAGCAACGCGGTGCATGGACTTGCAAGACTTAATTAATGAGTGAATCATTAACGGTGCAATCTAGGTTGTTTTTTTTGTATCACTAGGCTAACTCAATTCGATTACGGCCATTCTCTTTGGCCTGATATAGTGCTTTGTCGGCTCGGCCAAGCAAGCAATCTAAAGATTCACTATGGTTCCATTGCGCCGCGCCAAAGGAGCAACTTTGTGGGTCATCAGTCGGGAACTCATATAGCGCAATAGCAGTTCGCAGTAAATTAGCGATACGCTCTGCGCCTACAAGATCAGTGGTTGGTAAAATAAGCAGAAACTCTTCACCGCCCCAACGACCTGCCGTATCATCTTGACGTACATTCGCCAACAGTAAGTTAGCAAACCCCTTGATTACTTCATCACCAATTACATGACCATAGCGATCATTTACTCGCTTGAAATGGTCTATATCAATCATCACAATTGATAAATCGGTACGGTGACGCCGAGCGCGGGCTATTTCTTTGTCAAACATTGTATCTAAATGACGGCGGTTGGCTAGCCCTGTTAAGCTATCTGTTAATGACAAGCTTTCTACCTTCTTTTTATCTGTGATATCAACAGATACTGAGGTGAATCCTGTCACTTCGCCTTGCTTATTTCGTTGTGGATCAATTTCACAATAAAGCCAAAAATCTTGGCCTTGTTTGCTATTGTATATCAATTCTCCAGCCCAACATTGTTGACTATGTAGGGCATGCTTTAATTGTTTGATGATGTCTACGTCTAAGTTAGGATGATGGAACATCGCTGGGGTATTGCCCAGTATTTCTTGTTCGGTGTAACCACAAAGTGTACAAAATGCGCTTGAAACAGCGGTTATTTTATTATCGATGGAGGTTGAACAAGTAACAGTATAGTGGTCGATAACTTTAAGGTAACCAGCCATTGAATGATTTAGCTGTTCTAGTTCCTGCGTACGAAAAGCAACTTGTTGTTTTAATTTTCGGTTTATCACCCACAGCACAGGAACGACCACTAACAATGTCAGTAAAATCAGCCCTGCGATTTGAAGCCAGCGTTTATTCAACGGCGTCGTTGAATAATAGTTTTTGTAATGTATACCTTCAAATTGAGCGTCTTGGGGCACTAATTTGAGCTCTTTATAAATGTCAGCAATGCGGTGTAACCGCTGAGTACTAAAGTAGCCGAGTTCAACCAGCTGAGATCTAATTAGCCTAATGGTTCCTTGCGCTTCAAATAATAGCTGTGATCTGTTTTTTTTCATAACAAGGTTATTGAGCATCCAATCAATGATTTCGTCTGGGTGATCTATCGCGTAATGCCACCCTTTGATACTTGCCCGACGAAATGCAGCCACCTGTTCTTTATTATCAATAAGGTACTGCTGCTCGACAAAAATCATCTCGCCATAAAAATCGATACCATAGTTAACCGGAGACATAATATTGATTGGAATTTTTTGCTTACGGTAATAATAGACTTGATCGGTAATATAGGCCGACATGACATCAATGTTATCGTTCTCATTGATTAGGGCGTCATCGTTAAAAGAGTGGGGTACGTGTACATATTGGCTTTCGGTTAAGCCCATTTCCATAAACATGGCGACGAGCACAGCGTCGTCAATACTTTTTTTGAACATCACTCGTTTACCCTTAAGGTCGAGCGGACTAATAATGTCCGATGATTCAAGAGTTAATAATACTAAGGGGGAATGCTGAAATATAGCGGCTATTGCCACTACAGGTTTTCCTTGCAGACGGCTTAGTACTAGGCCAGCGTCTGATATGCCAAATTGTGCTTCACCGCTGAGCACAATATCGGATGTGCTGCGGTTTTGATCAACTTCGCGGATTTCTACCTGTAGTCCTTCATCGGCAAAGAAGCCTTGACTTTGCGCGGCATAAAAACCAGCAAACTGAAACTGATGCGTCCATTTCAATTGCAATACAACGTCATCTTTAGCGTGAGCAACAGAAGATAGCGCTAATATATTCAATAGCACGATTGAGAAAAGCCGCTCTATAACTGTCCGTGTTATCTTCATCTTAATTTCGCTAAGAATTATTAACATCAATGAACTATCGTTATTACTTATAATTCGCTCGGTTTAATGATTTAGTATGGCTTTTTTGTTTGGCATTAGCTAGATAATAATTGGTTGTTTTTTTGCTCAGGCTGACGTGCGGAAACCGTATTGTCAGTATTTTTTAATAAGTTAGTGCCTAACTATGTAGCTGATAAACAGAAAACTTCAATTCTTGGTAAAAGATGCTGGTGTAAGCGTAAAGACTTAGTAAGCTAAACTAGTTTGATAAACACCGTAAGAGTCAGTTCCTTTGATTATCAGGGGCACTTCAAAATTTCGACTAAGAGGCTCGCTCAATTCGATTACGGCCATTATCTTTTGCCTGAAATAGTGCTTTGTCGGCTCTGCCAAGTAAGCCGTCTAAAGACTCGGTATGGTTCCACTGCGCCGTGCCAAAAGAACAAGTTTGAGCATTATCAGTAGGGAACTCAAATAGCGCAAAGGCTGTTCGCAACAAATTAGCGATACGAGCAGCGCCATCAATATCGGTGTTTGGTAAAATCAACAAGAACTCTTCTCCACCCCAACGGCATGGGGTATCATCTTGGCGTATGTTAGTTTGCAGTAAGTTAGCAAAACCCTTGATTACATCATCACCAACGATATGACCATAGCGATCATTAATCCGCTTGAAATGGTCGATATCTATCATCACAATCGCTAGGTCGGTATTATAACGACGAGCGCGAGCCATTTCTGTGGTAAAAACACAATCGAGCTGACGGCGGTTAGCGAGTCCCGTTAAGCTGTCTGTTAATGACAAGGCCTCCACTTTTTTCTTATCGGTAATATCAACAGATACAGACGTGAAACCTATGACATCTCCTTGCTTATTTTTTAGTGGTTCAATTTCAATAGCAAGCCAGAAATCTTGCCCCTGTCTACTTTTGTACAGCAATTCACCCGACCAATATTGCTGATTATAGAGTGCTTGACTTCGTTGCTTGAGAATATCTGCGTCTGAGTTTGGGTGATGGAACATGGTCGGACTTTTGCCGATGATCTCTTGCTCTGTATAGCCACTAAGGGTACAAAAAGCACTTGAAACTGCGGTGATTCTATTGTCGATGGAGGTTGAGCAAGTAATAGTGTAAAGGTCGATAACCTTAAGGTACCCAATCATCGAATGGGTTACTTGTTCTAGTTCGTGGGTACGAAAGGCAACCTGTTGTTTTAACTTTCGGTTAATTATCCACAGCACACAAATAAGCGCTAACAAGGCAAGCGAAATGGATCCTGCCATTTGAAGCCAACGTTTGTCCAATGGCATCGTTGAATAGTAGTGCTTGTAGTGAATGCCTTCAAAGTCGGCATCTGCCGGTACCAGCTTAAGCTCTTTATAGATGTTGGCAATACGTTGTAAGCGCTGGGTACTAAAGTAGCCAAGTTCAACAAGCTGTGATCGAATGAGTCTAATCGTGCCTTGAGCTTCAAATAATAACTGCTCTTTGGACTTTTCTATCGAAAGGTTGTTGAGCATCCAGTTGATGATTTGCTGTGGGTTGTCTATCGCGTATTGCCAACCTTTGATACTTGCTCGACGAAATGCGGCCACCTGCTCCTTATTATCAATAAGATATTGCTCTTCAACGAAAATCATCTCGCCATAAAAGTCGATGCCATAGTTAGCTGGGGAGATAATGTTGATTGGGATTTTTCGCTCACGATAATAATATACCTGATCGGTAATATAGGCAGACATGACATCAATCTTATCGTTCTCATTGATCAGAGCGTCACTGCGAAAGGAATGAGGCACATGCTCATATTGGTCTTCGCTTAAACCCATTTCCATAAACATGGCGACGAGCACTGCGTCGTCAATGCTCTTTTGAAACATTACTCGTTTGCCCTTAAGTTCGAGCGGACTAATAATATTAGACGATTCAAGCGCTAGTAATACAAGGGGGGAGTGCTGGAAAATTGCGGCAATTGCCACCACTGGTTTACCCTGCAGACGACTCAACACTATGCCTGCATCGGCGATACCAAACTGTGCGTCACCACTGAGTACAATATCGGAAGCACTGCGTTTTTTATCAACTTCTCGTATTTCTACCTCGAGGCCTTCTGCAGCAAAATACCCTTGGCTTTGCGCCGCGTAAAAGCCAGCAGACTGAAATTGATGCTTCCACTTCAGTTGCAAAACTACGTTCTCTTTGGCATAGGCACACGAAGTGAGTACCATCGTACTTAATAGCACAATGTTGAATAACCGCCATAAAAGTGACTGTGTTATTTGCATCTTATTTCACTAACAATTTATTAATATCGTGGAATTTCATTAATGGTAACTCGTCCATTTGAGCAATTATTATGACTTTTTTATTTGACTTTTACTAGAGGGGGGGGGGGCCACGTATAATCAGGCGAACAAATATTAAACTGAGAACTGTGAGGATTAACAAATCACAGTGGTAGTAATAAATAGCAGAATCAATTCATTGTATATACCCGTGAGGAATGAGAATGCATGATTTTAGCGGGAATTCCTAACACACCTCGTTGGCTTGTTTGTTATTAGAATATAACTGGAATTGCTTCAATGAAGCGTTTTCAATGCGGCTATTACGAGGCCAATTCAATGCAATTACGGCCACTTTGTTTTGCCTGATATAATGCTCTGTCTGCTCGTACAAGTAAGCAATCTAAGGACTCTGCATCGGCCCACTGCGCCACGCCAAAGGAACCACTTTGGTGGGTATCAGTAGAGAAGTCAAATTGCGAAAAAGCAGTTTTCAGCACATTAGCTATGCACTGCGCGCCCATAAGATCAGTGTTTGGTAAAATTAACAGAAATTCTTCACCCCCCCAACGACCGGCTATATCATCTTTGCGTATGTTTGTTTCAAGCAAGGTAGCAAAGTCCTTAATTACCTTGTCACCAATGACATGACCATAATGGTCATTAACCCGCTTGAAATGATCGATATCAATCATCACAATCGCCAGGTTAGTGCAATGTCGGCGCGCGCGCGCCATCTCTTTTTCAAAAACTGAATCGAGGTGACGACGGTTGGCGAGCCCCGTTAAACTGTCTGTTAAAGATAGACTTTCTATTTTTTTCTTGTCAGTAATATCAACGGACACTGAAGTGAACCCGGTGATTTCTCCCTGCTCATTTTTCAGTGGCTCAATTTCACAAGCAAGCCAAAGCTCGTGTCCCTGCTTATTTTGGTAGAGCAGTTCGCCAGACCAACACTGTTTATTATTTAGTGCTTGCTTGAGTTGTTTTATGATTTCTACATCTAGGTTTGGATGGTGGAACATCGCTGGCGTATTACCGATAATCTCTAGCTCGGTATAACCGAAAAGCGTGCAAAATGCACTTGAAACTGCCGTAATTTTATTGTCAGTCGTGGTTGAGCAAGTAATAGTATACAGGTCGATCACTTTAAGCTGACCAATCATCGAATGGTTAAGCTGTACAAGTTCGCGTGTGCGAAAGGCTACTTGCTGTTTTAACTTTCGGTTAATAATGCCAAGCATAGGAACGAGTGCTAATAGTGCAAGTAAAATGAACCCTGCTATTTGAATCCAGCGTTTGTCCAAAGGGTTTGTGGAGTAATACTGCTTGTAATGAATACCTTCAAATTGAGCGTCATCGGGAACTATTTTGAGTTGTTTATAGATGTTGGCAATACGCTCTAAACGTTGATTGCTAAAATAGCCGAGTTCAACCAGTTGAGTGCTAATGAGCCTAATGGTGCCTTGGGCTTCAAAAGATAGCTGCGCTCTGGACTTTTCAATGGTGAGATTGTCTAACATCCAGTCGATGGTTTTTTGCGGGTGATCAATTGCGTATTGCCAACCTTTGATGCTTGCACGACGAAATGCAGCGACTTGCTCTTTATTATCAATTAGGTACTGCTGTTCGACGAAAATCATATCACCATAAAAATCGATGCCATAGTTAGCTGGTGACAAAATGTTGATTGAAATCTTTCGTTGCTGATAATAAAAAGTTTGATCAGTAATATAGGCTGACATGACATCAATTTTATCTGTTTCATTGATTAGGGCGTCATTTTGAAAGGAATGGGGAACATGCTTATATTGGTCTTCGGTTAAGCCCATTTCCATGAACATCGCGATGAGCACGGCATCATCAATGCTCTTTTGGAACATTACCCGTTTATCTTTAAGTTCGAGCGGGCTAATAATTTTAGACGATTCAAGTGCTAGCAGTACTAGGGGGGAATGCTGAAATACCGCGGCTATCGCTACTACCGGTTTCCCCTGTAAGCGGCTTAATACTAAGCCTGCATCGGAGATACCAAATTGCGCCTCACCACTGAGTACAATATCAGATGCTGTGCGGTTTGAGTCAACTTCGCGTATTTCAACATCGAGGCCTTCGGCGGCAAAGTAGCCTTGGCTTTGCGCGGCATAAAAACCGGCAAACTGAAATTGATGTTTCCATTTTAATTGCAATATGACGTTATCTTTCGCTGCAACGGCTGAAGACAACGCTATCATATTCAATAGTACAATTGAGAAAACCCACCGTATAACTGTCCGTGTTATTTGCATCTTATTTCGCTAAAAGTTATTAACATCAATGAATTATTATTGTGGAGAATCCATTCCAATAATGAAGTATGGCTGTTTTATTAGGCATTTACTAGAGCAAGGTGAATAATTTTTGAACGGACAAAAATGTGACATTGAGTAAAGTGAAAGTTAATTCGTGGGGAGGGGTATGACCGCTTCGTTCAAAGATATCAGCCTATGATTAAACAACCTTTAAAGCTGATATAAGAAAGCTGAATACGGTTATGTTTCGCTTTTTATCAATACCTAGATTCAGATCTATTTGAAGCACGACCTTATAGTGTATAATTTCTTATTGCCTAAACGTGTATCGATTAAGTGCCTTAGTTCTGTGGATTAGTTCTGTAGATTAGCTCTATAAATTAGTTTTGTAAGATTTAATCATTGCTATAAAGTATTATTAATCAATAATCAAAGAGTTATCGAAATGTCAATTCAAGCTATGTTTATTGTGTCGTTAATAAAATTGCCAGCACGAGAAAAATCTTTGCTGCGGGTTATATCTGAATGTTGCGATATAAATAACGAGTTTATTTATAATAAACAATATATTGCTGAAGCTTCTGGTTTGCCGCTTGATGCGATCAAAAAAATAATGACAAAATTTGAAGAGTCAGGTTTGATATCAAGCAGAGTTGGTGTTGATAACGCGGGTTATATTCTAACGGCTGCTAATTATCTAAGAAGCCAAAATTTAGAGATAGTAGTTGATGAGCAGGGGTTTATTATTACGCAAGCGCCTCAAGTCAATCTTAGTCTTAGCGCGATCAATGAGCTAACTTTAAAGCAAAAATATACCATCTTTAATCGTGATAAATTTAAATGCCTATCTTGTTACTCGGTAGAAAATTTACAACTTAATCACATTATTCCATTGTCAAATGGTGGCTCTAATAGTAAAGAGAATTTACAAACACTTTGCCATAGCTGTGATTTTAAAAAAGGTGAGCAAGTTATTGATTACCGAGCAAGCATCATCCCTGAGCAACCGGTGTTCAACCCGGCTAATATCCAACCAGAAACCGGCCCGGTGCAAGCACCATTAATTCTAATTGATAACCTACTATTTTCGTACGAATATAACAGGTTGGCAGATTTAGTCGGTTTTAATGGTGATGTTCAAGCACAATGGCATGCGTTTATCGGGCATTATATTGCCAATAAATCGCCAATCCCTAATGAAAATATAAAAACACAACAAGAATGGCAAGGGCTGTGGCGTAAGTGGATAGCAGGCTCGAAAGGGTTTCAAAAGGATTTCTTGATCTCGAAGAAACGATTTGAATCGACCAAAGGGAACAGGATCAAACGGCGTGAAAAAAGAAGTGAAGAAATAAATGCCACGGGGTTTGATAATGATATATGGGACATAAAATGAAAGATTTAGCTAAGCAGCTGCAAACGAAAACTAGCAAGATGCAACGTAAGCATTTAACCGCCCAGAAGCCGCTTTATAATTCTCCTGAAGAATACCGAGCTTGGCAAAATGCTCAGGCTGCGCTCGATAGCAAAAGAATTGCTTTTGAGGCAAAAAGAGGCTTTGCAACAGCCATGATGAGAGAGTCAGACGTGGCGCTCAATCAGCATACGTTTGCCAACTTTAACGCGGAACATGAATGGCAGCATAGTTTAATTGAACAGGCGGGTGAATATGTTAACGGGCTTATTAAAGGCGATGGCGATTTAAACTTAGTGATTTGTGGTGAATACGGTTCAGGTAAAACCCACTTAGCCTGTGCGATCGTTAATCATTTTGCTAATGAAACTGGCGGCGTTGGCTTGGCTAAACAATTTAATGCGCTGATCAGAATTTTATGGAACCGCAAAGAAGATCCCAAACTGGCGGAATCAACCCGTTACCATGCCTTGAATGTTGAAATATTATTTATTGATGAAGTTGGCGCCGCTGAAAGAGAACTTTATGATAGCCAAATTAGTGAATTAGGCGAAATCATTAGAACCCGCGTTAACAACAATAAACCCACTATTATTACCAGCAACTGGGCTGCGAAAGAGTTTAGTCAACAAATCGACTCTTTTGCTTTTGGTGGTTTGCGTCAAGGCGGATTAACAGTGTTTGAAATACCTAAACATCAAGGTCGAGACCAGCGTAAAAAGGTTAAATTTACTCAGTTTTAATGTGCAAATATAAAGTGGCGATATTTAGAGCTGGTGTCAGCCTAAGTATTTATGACTCTTAGTTTTATGGAGCTACTGCCTTTACAATCTCGTATGGTCATGTCGGATCAATTTTATGCTGGCAGTGAGGGCATGTAATTACTTGAGTGCCAGTTTGTTGTTTGTGAGCAAATAAGATTAACTCGGCTTCATGTTCATTGATACCCAGCTCTTGGCGCAACATCTCTAAATCACTTTGTTCTTGATCGGTGATCACGCCATCGTCTAATGCTGCAATGAGTTGCGCTTGATACATGGTACGATTTTGCTTTAACTGGGCAGAAAAACCAGAAGCCAATATGCCCGCTGGCAATGCAACCATGCCCATGCCAATAACGGTCACTAGGCCTCCAAAAATTTTACCCAATGGTGTTATCGGCGTTACATCGCCATAACCCACTGTGGTTAATGTTGCTGTTGCCCACCACATTGCCGCCGGAATGCTGCCAAACGCTTCGGGTTGTACGTCATGCTCTAATAAATAAATACCACTGGCCGTGATAATCAGCACGATAGATAGTACTGAGAATGCAGCAAAAAAAGCACTCGATTCATCTCTTAGCACCTTTAATAGGGTGGTCATTGCGCTAGAATAGCGGGTCAGTTTAAATACCCTAAAGATTCTAAATACCCTCAAGAATCGAAGATCTAACGAAATAAATAGGCTGAGGTAAAATGGCAAAATAGCCGCTAAATCAATTAGTGAAGGTACCGAAAAAATATAACGCATTCTACCTTTGAAATCGTCGGTAAATTTATCTTCTTTAAGCTCAGGACATGACCACACTCGTACCATAAATTCAGTGGTAAAAATCACAATTGAAAATATCTCGAACCAGTAGAACTGCGTCTCGTATTTGGAATAAATACTCTCAACTGATTCCAGCATTATCGCCACTACATTGATAATAATTAAGAAAATCATCGCAATATCAACACCACGGGCCAGTTTGCTGGCATCGGCATTAAACTCTATGACTTTCGAGACATTGCTGCGCAATAGACTAAAGTTCATTCATCAGTCCTTATAGAGAAACTATAATAGGTAAATACCTAATTTATTACACAATCGTGTTTTTTGCTACACGAGCAAAGGCTATTAAAAAAAATTAAGAAACTAGTGCTAGGTTTGTTGTTAAATCTCATAATGTTGATGTAATTGAACTTGAATTAATAGGGTGTGTCTCTCGCAAAACTGGGGGATGGTTCAAACCGTGTTCATTGCACGGTAAGCCTATTGATGTTAAATTATCGGCAACAATATAGTGCAGTAAAGTTATTGAATTTTATTGGTATTTCCTCATTGCGCTATCTTTGAATCTGTCTTTAAATCAACCTATTAACGGATGTTTATTATGAATAAAAAAATAATTTTGTTGTTTTCACTTATCACGCTTGTTTCTGGGTGTGCGACGCAATCTAACCGCACTGTATCTGTAGAGCCTGTAGCGTTGAATACAACGCCTTATGCTGGCACTAAAGCGACGTTAGTTATTGGCGACTTCTCAAACAAGTCTGATTATATGCAGGGGTTATTTTCGTCAAATACGGACAAGTTAGGCAGCCAAGCTAAAGTTATTCTGAAAACCTTATTGCAACAATCTAACCGTTTTAAAGTACTCGATCGTCAAAATATGGCGCAATTAGCTGCGGAAGCTAAATTGAGTGGTATTAGCCAAACATTAAAAGGAGCGCGTTATACGGTTACTGGAGCTGTCACGGAATTTGGTCGTAAAATCGTTGGCGATAAACAATTATTTGGCATTTTAGGTGCCGGAAAAAGCCAGATAGCTTATTCAAAAATATCATTGAATATTGTTGACGTTTTAACCTCTGAAGTTATTTATTCAACTCAAGCGGCTGGCGAGTATCAATTAAGCTCACGTCAGGTTATTGGCTTTGGTTCTAGTGCGGGTTATGACTCAACATTAAATGGTAAGGTATTAGATTTTGCGATCAAACAAACCGTTAATAATATGGTTCGTGATTTAGAAAATGGTACGTTAAAAGTAGAGAAATAACAGTCGTATACCCGTGAGCAATGAATCTACAGGTTTTGTAACGGCTTAAAGTCCTATCTACTGCGTTGCGCTAAATCACACACGCCAGCTATTGGTCAATCGCGCGCCTTGTAGCTAGAATTTTATTCACGCCACAAATTACAGCATTTCCAATGCTCACGGGTATAAACAAGGAAAGGTAATGACAAAACTCATCAAAAAATCAATCGTAGTGTTTGCTGTACTGCTAATGTCTGGCTGCGCTAACACGACGAAGCCACTTTATGCGTGGGGACAGTACGAAGCGTTAATTTATCAATTTCACAATGAGCAAGACTTGGTGGAGCCCCAAGCGCAAATTGAGATTTTGCAACGTGATATTGCTAAAGCGCAAACTAAAAACATGAAAGTTGGCCCCGGCATATTTGCTCATTTAGGTATGTTGTATTCATCAGTTGGTGATGTTGACAAAGCTAAAGCGGCACTTGAGCAAGAGCAGCAGCTTTTTCCTGAAGCTGCAACGTTCATTAATGGTTTGTTACAACGTTCTCAATCGGCAGAGTAAGAGGTATTATTATGTTTAAAAATAAATTATTGAAATTAACGCCTCTGCTTGTAGCGCTGCTGTCTGGTTGTGCCACCGTGCAACCTTATGATTACAGCGCATTGCGCGAGGCTGCTCCGCGTTCTATTTTGGTTATTCCACCGCTTAATAATTCGCTTGAAGTGAGCGCGCCATATACTTACCTGTCGACCATCTCGGTGCCATTGGCCGAAAAAGGCTATTATGTTTTTCCGGTATCGGTGATTGATACCTTTTTAAAGCAAAACGGCTTGCCAACGCCAGCGGAAATGAACGCGATACCATTAGACAAGATCCGCGAACATATCGGTGCTGATGCCGTGTTATATGTCACGATTGACGACTGGGGACAAAAGTACGAGTTGATCTCATCGAGCACCGTGGTCAAAGGGGCTGTTAATCTTGTGTCTACCCAGTCAGGGCAAACATTATGGCATGCGCCTATTAATTGGGTGCAAAGCTCAGATAGCAGTGGTGGCGGTTTGTTAGGGGCGTTAGTCACTGCTGTTGTTACCCAAATCGCGGGTTCAGTAAGCGATAATACGCCTAGTGTTGCTCGAATCGCTAATAGCATGGCATTAAATGCAACTAATCGCGGTTTACTGCCTGGGCCTTATGCGCTGACTAAAGAAAAATAATGCGGATCCCTCAGACTTTTTATTAGCCGTAGAATATGGTTAAAAGGGGGAACGACATTACAGCCGCTTAAAAAAGCCACAATCAATCCATTTGGCTATGTTGTCTTTAACTGAGTCTGGCTTTATCTTTAATTTAAATACAACAAGCTAATTAGAGGCGTGAGTGGCGATTGGCTGTAATCCCCGTTTTAGTTGCATTCAATTGGATAATCGTTAGGAGAAAAAATCATGGACTATTTTTTAGCTTTTCGCGCAGGGATGCGCATTAAAATCGGTTCCGTTAAGACGGTTATTCTATTGAATATCAGCAACTAAGCCGCGGGTCGCTTTTGCAAATAACTTCCCTGTTATTTGTCCTGCGGACCAGCTAAAGCTGTCTTAAATTTTTCCAGAAAATTTAATCTTTACTTTCTTTGGCGACGCAAAGAAAGTAACTGGTGTGCCTGCGACCAAGTTGAAGAGTGTAGAAATTCGTAAAGCACATCATAAAGTTCGCCGAACCTAATTTATAGCAACACTTAAGGACAACATAGCCAATCCATTTGATTGTGGCTTTTTATTGAGATATTCAACGTGCCAAAGATAGACGTTACTAGCTTTGGTGGTACATTTTTGTCGAAAGCGCAATTCTATTCCATGCGTTGATGGTAACAATTTGCATGATGCATTGAGCCATAACGTTCTCGCCTAGTAACTCGATGCAACTAGCATATGTTTTATCAGATAGTCCTTGCTCTGAAACCAAGGTGATTTCTGGGTTAGCGCCATTTAATCTCAAAAGATCAACAGATCCTAATCGGAGGCAAAACAATAAAAGCGACCAGCGCCACCTGTTTTATTAAATAGCGCTAAAGAACAACCAGCTGTCGCATGTGAAGAGTTCCATGAGGTATTCCATGAACTAGCGCGATCGTGGTGCCCGACCATTGCGCTGCCAGTTTCACTGTCATCAGTCCAGTTATTGCAGGTTAAATTATGTCTGCGTGATGCACCAGCCGAAAAAGCGCGGCCATGAGAGTCAGAACCAGTGAGCATGTCATGCTCGTTTTGCACGCCCTTAGGTCTAACACGCCCGGTAATACTGGTACCATTCTCTGTTAGCGCGGTATCTAAGGTAATTAAGTTACTATCGCGTTGAATATCGCCGTGCAAGTCTGCAATGTTGGCTGCAATTAAAACGCCCTTGGCGTTATACCAAGGGCCAGTACCGATACGGTCACGAGCATTAATGGCGGCAATTTTACGCGTGCCATGGGTGCTTAAATAAGCTCGCCACACTCTATTATCTTGACCGACATCATCGCCAAGTTTTTGACAAATATTATCAGCGCCTGATAATCCAGCAAGGTTGCCACTATGAGTGGAGCTCGTAACAAAAAACGACATCGAGTTGTCAGCAGTTGAATTTGCATGTGAATACAGCGCAGGTATTAACATCATAACCGTTGCGGCAATTGGGCGGTATTTCATAAAAACCTCTGGCTAGTTTATCTGGATAAAAAGGCCATTACTAGCACATCAAATGTGACACAAATGTGGTGAGTTGTTTTTTTCGTAAATTAAACACTGTGGCAGTAAAAGAGGTGAAGTTGATTTTAGTTGGTCGTCGGTGCCTGAAATAGCCACCGACAGTAGATGAATTAATTATATTTTATTAAAAGCTTAGCGGTTAAAGCCCGCCGTGGGTTAACTTGGCTGGATCTAATAATTTGGCAAGTTTTTCTCGCGATAAGTCTGTGTGTTCTAGGGCTACATCAATAATAGCGCGTTGTTCTTTATACGCGATTTTAGCGATTTTAGCCGCTTGTTCGTAGCCAATGATTGCATTTAATGCGGTGACCAGTATTGGGTTTTTATAGAGCGCTTGAGTAATGTTGTCACTTTGCACTTCAAAGGTCGCGATAGCTTTGTCTGCTAACAATCGCGAGCTATTACTTAATAGTTCGATACTGCCTAGTAAGTTGTTGCTGATCATTGGCAGCATTACGTTAAGCTCAAAATTTCCCGACTGACCGCCAATGGTAATAGCAGCATCGTTGCCAATGACTTGTGCGGCGGCCATAGCAGCTGCTTCTGGAATAACGGGGTTAACCTTACCAGGCATGATTGAAGAACCCGGTTGCAATGCTTCTAACGCTATTTCACCCAAACCTGACAATGGGCCAGAGTTCATCCAGCGTAAGTCATTGGCTATTTTCATCAAAGAAACCGCGGTAGTTTTCAATTGTCCCGACAAGGCGACAGCAGTATCTTGCGAGCTAATTAGCGCAAAGAAGTTATCACTGACCATGAATTTTAGACCGGTTAGCTCGGTTAATTTTTGATTAAATAAAGCTGCAAACTCTGGGGGGGCATTAATGCCGGTGCCAACAGCGGTGCCGCCTTGGGCTAATGTTTGAATGGCTGGCTGCATTGCCTGTAAATTAGTTATGTTTTGCTTAATCTGGCTGCTCCAGCTAAATAAGCTTTGACTCATTCTTACCGGCATCGCGTCCATTAAATGGGTCCGGCCCGTTTTGACATGATGATCAATAGCTAGAGCCTTGGTATCTATGGTGGCAGCTAAATGAGTAAGAGCAGGCAGCAGTTTAGTGCTCAATTGTAACGCCGCGCTCACATGAATGGCACTTGGAATTACGTCATTGCTGCTTTGGCCGTAATTAACATGATCGTTAGGGCCAACGTTTAAGCCACTATCTTGTGATGCGATATGAGCAATCACTTCGTTGGCGTTCATGTTAGTGCTGGTGCCTGAACCTGTTTGATAAACATCAATCGGGAAGTGGTTCATCATGTTTTTATCGTTAAGCAGTTTGTTAGTCGCTGCAACAATAGCATCGGCAATCTCAGGTGTGATGACAGTTAGCTCTTTATTAGCGAGTGCAGCCGCCGCTTTTATTTTTAGCAGCGCGCTAATAAAAGGCTGTGGCATCACTTGACCACTAATTGGAAAGTTATTAACTGCACGTTGGGTTTGTGCGCCGTAAAGTGCCGTTGCTGGCACTTCAAGTTCGCCCATACTGTCTTTTTCAATTCGATAATCTTTCATAGTACTAATGCCTTTAAAATGGTGCTTGAGCGAATGCCGTGTTCAACTGCTGATTGACAATGAAATATAAATCGCGCAATTGTGACTGTTCGTTGTGGTGCTTATTTAGCTTTCTTAGTGACAACAAAGGACGATGGACCGACTCAAAACACATCCGCCGCCAGTGAGCTGGCACGCGAGGATCTTCGATAGTACTTAATAATAGGTGCAGCTGGCTTTTGTATAATTGCCACTGTTGCACAATTGGCAACGCCACAGATATTTGATCGGCTAGCTCAAAATAAGCAAAAAACACATCGTTGCGTTGTGGTTGTGGCGCTAGTCTAATCGTGATGGCTAGCTCTTGGCATAGTTCGATATCGTGCGTTGTATTGTGTAACGGACTGTGGTCAAGTTCGTGATGATATGAATGAGGAGATGACATAAAACACCCTTAATGGTAATGATAATTATTATCATAAAGGTTTTTTAAGTTTAAATATAGTGCTGGAGATAAAATATAGTGCTGTAGGTAAAATATAGTGCCGATGATAAAAAATGTTGAGTGACTGGTTGTAGCCAGCCACTTGATAATTATTGGTGCTGAGCGAGGTATTGTTCTGTTGTTAGTCGCAATCGCGATTTTTCGCTGGCACTAATAAAGCTGGCCTCAATGGCATTAAAAGTGAATTGGGCTAGTTCTGCTTTTGACATTGGGTGTGCGTTAGCCACCGCTAAAAAGTTGTCTGTCATATACCCACCAAAGTAAGACGGATCGTCCGAGTTTATGGTTACGCACAATCCTTTTCTGAGCAAGGTCACTATATTGTGTTGCTCCATTTTTTCAAATACTTTGAGTTTGAGGTTCGACAGTGGGCAAACCGTCAGCGGGGTGCGGGCTGTGACAAGTTGTTGCACCAGCGCATCGTCTTCGGCGCAGCGTACACCGTGATCTATTCGCGTGATTTGCAATAAATCTAGCGCCTCGCTAATACTGCTGGCAGGCCCTTCCTCTCCGGCGTGAGCAACCGTTAAAAATCCTTGGCTGATCGCAAGTTTAAATACTCGCTCAAACTTGCCGGCAGGATTACCAAGTTCGCTTGAATCTAACCCAACACCGACAATTTTATCTTTATGGGCTTGTGCCTGCGCTAAGGTATTAAAAGCTGACTGCTCATCTAAATGACGCAAGAAACACATAATGAGTTTGCTGGTGATGCCGAGTTCTTTTTCTGCTTTTTTTAGGGCATCAGCGATACCATTTACCACAGTTTCAAAGGCAATGCCGCGCTCGGTATGGGTTTGTGGATCAAAGAATATTTCGCAGTGCATCACATTGTCGTGCTGGCATTGCAGTAAGTAGGCCCAGGTTAAATCAAAAAAATCTTGTTGCTCAATTAATACATTGGCGCCTTGGTAATAAATGTCGAGAAATGACTGTAAATTGTGAAAGTTGTAGGCCGCTTTAACCTCAAAAATCGAGTTAAAAGGAGTGGTCACATTGTTGCGCTTGGCAAGTTGCAACATTAGTTCTGGTTCGAGCGTTCCCTCGATATGCAGATGGAGTTCGACTTTGGGTAGGTTTTTAATAAAATTTTTCATCGCTAAGCTCTTAATAGATATTATATTAACTTAGCACTTTTCTACTGATATATTGACGGGGTAAGTTGGCAATACTAATACCAAACACATATTCCAGACATAAATTGCAGACACAAAGAGAAAAGCGCTAACGCACTAAACTCTTCGTAATCAGGAGTTGACGGTTCCTGGTAGAGACCCCCAGTCCATATCACTGGGGTTATACGAAGGGCAAGCAGATTGTTAGTAAGTCACTATTGAACCTGCCTAAGCTTAAGATTGTGCCGTATTTTTGTTGGCAAGTAAACGGGCAGTCTAGCTCAAGATCATGAACTTTCCATTTTGGGCCAGTTCCCTATCGCCATCGCAGTGTTTTTAGCGGGGATCTCGTTCAGCATGCCGTGAAATCAACTCTGCGACACTCTGCAGAAGATCCTCGATAAAGAGATCACGAGGATGACGACTGTTTCCATCGCCATCTCCGCAGTCTTCCCTATCGTCATCGCAGTGTTTTTAGCGGGGATCTCATTCAGCATGCTGTGAAATGAACTCTGCGACACTCTGCAGAAGATCCTCGATAAAGAGATCACGAGGGTGACGACTGTTTCCATCGCCATCTCGGCAGTCTTCCCTATCGTCATCCTCGCAGTGTTTTTAGCGGGGATCTCGTTCAGCATACCGTGAAATAAACTTATTTAGCAACATAGTTAGAAAGCACAGGAGCATTGAAAACCAACTATACCGGGTACTTGATGTAAGCTTTAGCGGCTTCTTTGAAACTCTACCCACAGTGGGTAGTGGTCAGATAAACGATAAGATTTAGATGACAGGCTTAAGTCTGGATATGAAAATGGCAAAAAATTAAAGCCGTTGGCACTTAAGAATTTCATCGTCAGTTTATGTTTACGGCCCGTTTTAACCCATGCTATTTATTCATTAATATCAGGCAAGGTTAACTCCCATATACTGCGAGGTCAGTAATCGCATGAATTAGATCAATATAATACGCCTGCCTGTTTTTCAATCAATTATTCGGGTGTAAGGTAATTAACGTGGATCATTCTTCCCGAAAAATTAATGACGTCTGTTTGGTCGCCCACAAATAACTTAACGATTTTTATCGCTACCGACATACAGGATGTTGCCATCTTGCATGATGATTTTATCAGCCTAATAGCGTTGCGAGCGCCGTACAGACGATTAATATCAACCTTATTTAATTCTCACCAAAATAAACTGTGTCTTGAGTATCTAACCACAACGGGTGTTTGGTCATTACCTTAGAAAACATTTTGCTTTGCAAGTATAGATTAAGCCATTGCCGAACTCGGGGATAGGGCGCTTGCAAATACCACTGGCGTTCAACACGGGCAAATTGGCGAATGAAAGGTAAAATCGCAATGTCAGCTAAGCTTTCTTTTGCGCCAATTATAAATGGCTGGTGGCTTAGGCGCTGCTCTAAGTCTTGCAAATAAGGCTCACAGGCTTGGCGACATTGATTGAGGCTGGCCTCTTTGTAACGTTTGGCACATTTGTATTGTTCTAATTTGTTTTTAAATTGGTTATCGAACGTTGCGATTAAGCTATGCATTTGGGGTAAAGCGCTAGTATCGTGACTGTACAACAAATTGTCTGGGTCACTTTGCGTGAGCGCCCACATCATAATCTCGAAGCTTTCTTCGATGACGCTCGACTTAGTTAATGCTGGAGCGGGTGTTAGTACTAAGACGGGAACCGTACCTTTAGGGGAGGCAGTTAACATGGCTTGGGGTTTGTTGCTTAATACGATATCGCGCAAAATTATTTTTCGCTGTGATTTATAGACAGCAATTCTAGCTCGCATGGCGTAAGGGCAGTTTCTTAACGAATAAAGTATCGGTAATGTCATGATTTTATATCTATTTTAACATCGACTTAGATATATCTATTTTAACGATATTCATCGGGCAAATATACGGGTAAAATCCCCCCTTTAAATTTATCAGATAACAAGTTGTACCAATGACTCAAAAAATTGAACTATTAGCCCCCGGTGGCAGTGTCGACGCGATTAAAGCAGCCATTATTGCTGGGGCCGACGCGGTGTATTGCGGTTTGGATACGTTTAATGCGCGTAATCGCGCCGCTAATATTTCGTTTGACGAGCTCGTGGGTATTATTCGACTTGCTCATCAATACGACTGCCAAATATTCTTAACCTTGAATATTGTTATTCTAGAGCGTGAGTTTAAGACCTTGGCTAAGTTGCTAAGCCGCTTGGCCAACACCACGCTCGATGGCGTGATCGTGCAAGACATCGGGATGTTTTATATTCTTAAAAAGCATTTTCCGACCTTAGATATTCATGCTTCAACCCAGATGACCAGCCATAACATTGGTCAAATTCCGTTTTTGAAAAAGCTTGGCGCTTCACGTGTTAACTTATCAAGAGAGTTAAACTTACGAGAAATCACCGCAATAAATGCCGTGGCTCGCCAAAACGATACCTTAACCGAAGTTTTCGTACATGGCTCGTTGTGTATTGCGTTTTCTGGATTGTGTTATTCAACGTCGGCCAGTGTTGGCAACTCGGGTAACCGTGGTCGCTGTAGTCAGGCGTGTCGTGAAGAATACGAAACGACCCCGTCGGGCAATAACTTTCCACTTAATATTAAAGACAACTCGGCATTTTTTGATCTGCCAGCCTTAATCGAAGCAGGGGTTGATTCATTTAAAATTGAGGGGCGTATTAAAGGCTCTAGCTATGTGCATACCGTGGTGGATAGTTTCCGCAAACAAATTGACGGATTTTTGAAAACTGGCGAGTTATTAGAAGATGGCGAGCGGTTGTATAAAGTCTTTAATCGCGATTTTTCGAATGCTTTTTTACGTGGCGACTTAAATCAGTCGATGTTTATTGATAACCCACGCGATAACTCAAAAAAGCACGCGCTTGATAAAGCGCAGCAAATATCTGTGGTACAAATCGAAGATCCAAGTCGCACATATTACGATGAAAAAAATGAAATCAATGCCACCGTTGACGATAAAATAAAGTGTTTAAGCATTGAAAAATACATCTTAACTCTGCACTTCTCAGGGCAACAAGGTGAGCCATTAACTATTGCCGTTACCATCACCAATAATGAGTCTGAGCAACATACATTTAGCATTAACTCAACCAGCTTATTGGCCAGCAGTGAAAACGCAGGTATTGATGCCGCGGTAATTGAGCAACGTTTTAAAACTTTGAACAATGCCGGATTTAATCTTACTGAGCTAAACCTAGCTGAGTTGGGCGCTGGACTAATGATCCCGTATAAAGAACTTAGTGGTTTGAAAAATGAAATCGCTTTTGTGTTAAATGACGACAAAGCAATTTTACCAGCGGTTGAGTTACCTAAATTGGTCCATCATCCAAAAGTTGACGGCGATGTTGCACCTAAGTTATCACTACTAATTTGTGACGAAGCTGATGCTGCATTATCCGATGTCACCGACGCTGACATTTACTTTAAGTTGCCAGATGCTTATAAGCGTGACTGTACCAAGTATGTTGATTTACTTAATCGCAATCCGCGCTTAATTCCATGGTTCCCAGCGGTTTTAATTGGCAAAGACTACGATGTTGCGGTTAATATTTTAGAGCAGGTTCGCCCTGAATTAATAGTGACCAACAATACTGGCATTGCGTTTAGAGCTTATGAATTAGGGATCAAATGGATCGCTGGGCCATTCTTAAACACTACCAACTCTTATGCATTATTGGCGTTTAAAGAAGAGTTTGATTGCAGCGGTGCGTTTATTTCTAACGAAATTAATCGCCCTCAAATCAAAAATATCGCGCGACCACAGAACTTTAAAATGCTTTACAGTATTTACCACCCGATTTTATTGATGACCAGCCGCCAGTGTTTCTTCCAGCAAAGTGTTGGTTGTGAAAAGCCGCGGATTGATAATGGTTGCATGTTGTCGTGTGACAAATCGACCAGCATCACAAATCTTAAGGGCGACTCGTTTGCTATCGACAAACAAAAAGCAGG
>Ga0209396_1001234_pt1 | contig 28960 bp, 25 predicted proteins | sample GOMGulsemesocosm_6_FD_184638 | JGI IMG/M metagenome (GOLD analysis project Ga0209396, IMG submission 184638) | Methane-oxidizing microbial communities from mesocosms in the Gulf of Mexico - GOM8C Gulf of Mexico (SPAdes) (version 2) | ecosystem: Environmental > Aquatic > Marine > Cold seeps... | reverse complement strand
AAAATGTTTGACTCGACCAAATTCACATATATAATGATTTTCAGCTTGCAAGTACTTTCTTATATTTATGCTCAAATTTCGATGTTCTATTTTACGTTTAGTACCTTAGATATTCGCGTTGTTTTTCATAAGTAATAGCAACACTTACAGCACCAATGTCTAAATATTTAGACACCAATTACTTAAAAAATAAATTAGGATATATTATGTCTACTACTACTGGTACGGTAAAATGGTTCAACGAATCTAAAGGTTTCGGTTTTATTTCTCAAGAGTCTGGTCCTGACGTTTTTGCTCATTTCAGTGCAATTTCTGGCAACGGTTTCAAAACTCTTGCTGAAGGCCAAAAAGTTGAGTTCACTGTAACTCAAGGTCAGAAAGGTCCTCAAGCTGAGAACATCACTGTCGTTTAATTTTTAAACTTGCAGCGAAAAGGGTAAGCATTGCTTACCCTTTTTTATTGCCTAGAATTTGTATCTGTTAACAACACCATTTACATTAATTAAATGTAAAATGTAAAATGTAATTAGTATAATTTGGACTTACCATGACAAGCACAACACTTACCGCCATCGGTGAGATAAGTTCACCATTTAAGCAAAAATTTGCTATTCCGCGCCAACCACGGCTAGCATCTGCGGCCAAGAGTATTATCAAATTAACCGATGGCTTTAATCATCCGGATATGGTGCGCGATATTGAGCAATATTCCCATCTGTGGTTAATTTTTGGCTTTCACCAAAATGCAGAGCAAGGTTGGAAGCCACTTGTGCGACCTCCACGCCTTGGTGGTAATAAAAAAACCGGTGTCTTAGCTACCCGTTCGACATTCCGTCCTAATGGTCTTGGCATGTCTGCGGTAAAATTAGAGCGGATTATTATCGATAAGAATACCGCAGCGATTGAGATTAGTGGCGCCGATTTACTTGATGGCACCCCGATTTACGACATCAAGCCCTATATCCCATATTCTGACATCATTGAGGATGCGCAAGCCGGTGTCGCGCAAGAAGCACCGGAACAACCCATGGCTGTCATTTTTAGTGAGCAAAGCTTGTCCCAGCTAGCCGCGCTTAGTACACCTAGTGATTTTAAATTACTGATAGAGCAAGTGCTGGCGCAAGACCCTCGACCCGCTTACAAGAAGGATAGTCAAGATGACAAAGAATATGCCGTACAGCTATATCAATTTGACGTCATGTGGCAAGTGGTCAATAACCAGACATTAATTACCCAGATACGGGCGTTATAAAGCGCCTTACCGCCACGCATCACCATGATTTGCACCGTGCATTGCATGGTAATGCCTGCTACAATTCGCCTCTAAAATTTTCCAATTCAATTAAATTGTTAAGGTGTTGAACCATGCGTACCACCAGCTATCTACTAGCCACTCAAAAAGAAACTCCAAATGATGCAGAAGTTATCTCTCATCAGCTAATGATCCGTGCTGGGATGATTCGTCGCCTCGCGTCTGGTCTTTACACATGGCTACCGTCTGGCGTACGCGTGATGAAAAAAGTCGAAAACATCGTTCGTCAAGAAATGGAACGCGCTGGTAGTGTTGAAGTATTGATGCCAATGGTGCAACCAGCGGATCTATGGGAAGAAACAGGACGGATTGAACAGTTTGGTCCTGAGTTACTACGAATTAAAGATCGTCATAATCGTCAATTCGTCTTGGGACCAACCCATGAAGAAGTGATCACTGACATGGTGCGTAATCAGCTTAAAAGCTATAAGCAACTACCGCTAAACTTGTTCCAAATCCAAACAAAATTTCGTGATGAAGTTAGACCTCGTTTCGGTGTAATGCGCTCACGTGAATTCTTGATGAAAGATGCATATTCATTCCATCTTTCCGATGAATGTTTGGAAAAAACGTACCACATCATGTTCCAAGCTTATTGCCGAATTTTCGACCGCCTTGGTTTAGATTATCGTCCAGTATTAGCTGATAGCGGTAGTATTGGTGGCGCGCTGTCTCATGAGTTCCATGTACTTGCAGAATCTGGCGAAGATGCAATTGCTTTTAGTAATGGTTCAGACTATGCCGCAAATATTGAAAAAGCAGAAGCGTTAGCACCACAAGGGCAACGCCCTGCAGCGAGCCAAGCATTAACCAAAGTTGATACGCCTAATGCTCGCACTATTGATGAAGTCGCTAAGCTACTTAACATTAACGCTAACACGAGCGTTAAAACATTATTGGTAAAAGGCGATAACGAACAAGCGCCAATCGTTGCATTAATATTGCGTGGCGATCATGAACTCAATGATGTTAAAGCTGAAAAAATCGCTGGCGTTGCACTACCGCTTGAATTTGCTAGCGACGAGCAAGTTAAAGAAACAGCGAAAGCGAGCCCAGGTTCAATTGGACCAATCGGTTTAGGCGTTCCCGTTATTGTTGATCGCAGCGCCGCGCACTTAAGCGATTTCGTTTGTGGTGCTAATGAAAATGGCGTTCACTATAGTGGCGCTAACTGGGATCGCGATATTAGTGATTACACCGTTGCCGATATCCGTAATATTGAAGCTGGCGATCCTAGCCCTTGTGGTCAAGGCACGGTAGAGATCAAACGTGGCATCGAAGTGGGTCATATATTCCAACTCGGTAGCAAGTATGCAGAAGCAATGAAAGCCGGCGTACTAAACGAGCAAGGTAAAAACCAAACCTTAAACATGGGTTGTTACGGCATTGGTGTGTCACGAATCATTGCGGCTGCTATCGAACAAAACCATGATGATAACGGCATCAAATGGCCTAGTGAAATCGCACCATTTAAAGTTGTTATCGTGCCGATGAATATGCAAAAATCCGAATCCGTGTCAAAAGCGGCTCACGATCTCTATGAGCAACTACAAGATGCCGGTATCGAAGTATTATTTGATGATCGTAAAGAGCGTGCTGGTGTTATGTTCGCCGATATGGAGTTAGTCGGTATTCCGCATACTGTTGTTATCGGTCAACGCAGTCTAGATAATGGTTTATTAGAGTATAAATCTCGTCAAGATGGTGTCAAAGAAGAAGTTGCCGTTGCAGATATGGTCAAGTTCCTACAGCAAAAACTGGCGTAATTTAGCCAGTTAACCTTAAAAAGCCATTAGCTTATGCTGATGGCTTTTTTGATCTAAAGGCGGCAGGATTAGCCATCAACTTCACATCCGCAATCAAGCGCTCAAAACTTGCAAACGCCTTAGCATCGTAGCCATTCGATTTTGGGTTCATAAAGCCATGTGCATACGGCAGCTGACTAACATCAAGCAATTGATGGTGTGGCAATTGTTTAATAACCTGATCAATATCAAAATGTACTTCATGATTGGGCATTAGTAATGTCGTCGCAACGCTTGGTACAACATCAAGGTGGTGGCGTATTTGGCCGGGATAGAAACCAATAAAATGACACGCTTGTAATCCAAAGTCTTTATCAATCAAGCGCCATAGCGCGCTAGCCCCTGCACTAAAGCCTAATAAGATGACAGGTTGCTCGATATAGGTGAGAATAACCTTTAGTTGCTCGGTATAACTGTCCAAGCCACCTTCATCAATAAATTCTTGGTAAGCGAGTTGTTCAGTCTTAAAATCCATCACTTCGCCGTGATAAGGGTCAATGATCGCCACTTCAGCGTGTTTTGACAATTTTTTAACTAAAGCCGTTAAACTTGATGTGATACCAAAAATATCGGGGGCGATAACAATATTCATCTCACGCTCATTGCAAATAAAAGAATAACAATTGTAACGAATTAACCACTTAATAAATATAAAATAGTTTGCTAAATTAGACAGTATAAAGATATTGAAAATGGAGTTTGATTTAATGACAAAAAGTGACCAGAATCCTCAGAATGCCAAAACAGCTTTACTCTTAAGTGGCGGCGGTGCCCGCGGCGCCTATCAAATAGGGGTACTTAAAGCGATTGCAACATTCTACCCTCGTAATCATGGCCTGCCATTCCCAATCTTATGTGGGACATCAGCTGGTGCGTTAAACTCGACGGCGTTAGGTTGTTATGCATCATCCTTTCATCTTGGCGTGAAAAAGCTCGACTGGATTTGGCGCAATATGCGCACCGACCAAATCTATCGTAGCAATGTTAGTTACGTCGTACGGTTTATGATTAACAATCTCACCAAATGGATGCGCAGCGATCTGTATCGTAATCGGCCAACATCATTACTCGATAATGGACCGTTACGTGATTTGTTGAAAAAAGTGGTCCCGTTTGAGCGACTCGAACGTAATATCAATAATGGCTATCTTCATGCACTATCCGTTACAGCATCGAGCTATAAAAATGGTGCCTCGGTATCCTTTTATCAAGGGCACCCAGAAATTGCAGATTGGCACCGCGCTAAACGCGAAAGTTTACGCGGTACTTTAAATTTTGAACATTTAATGGCATCGAGTGCACTTCCCTTCGTGTTTCCAGCTATTGAAGTACAACAGAGTTTTTATGGTGATGGCTCGATTCATCAATTATCGCCGTTAAGTACGCCAATTCATTTGGGCGCTGATAAAATATTGTGTATTGGTCTGGACTCACCGCACGATATTAAGCCCCATCAACAAATCAGACACCCCACCGCATCGAGTATCGCCGGTCACCTCCTCGATAGCGTATTTAGCGACACGTTGGGCTCAGATATAGAACGAGCGCAGCGGGTTAATAGCACCATAGAGACACTGAACGAAAAAGAAAAATCAGCGCTAAACCTCAGGAAAATTGAGACCTTGTTAATCAACCCGAGTATTGATATTAATCGACTTGCTGACGATCATTTTAATGATATTCCTTGGGCGATAAGGATGTTACTCGCGACAATCGGGATCACTAAAAAGAGCGAATCGAGTATTACCAGCTATCTATTGTTTGAAAAAGATTATTGCCAAGCATTGATCGACGCTGGTTACAAAGATGGTATGGCGAAAAAAGAGCAGTTAATTGAGTTTTTAGGGATTGATCAAATACCGACGTCCAATCTCAAACGGAAAACATCTACGCCACCGCTAGCCGCCGTTAAGTAAATAGCGCTCGGCGCGTTCAACGCGGCGCGGCTTGCCACACAAAATAATGACATCGCGTGAGGTCAGGATAAATTCCGGTTCCGGTGTGGTGATCTCTTGATAACTTCGCCTGATGCCTCTAATTTCAATCCTTAAACGTGCCAGCGGTAATTGTGAGAACTTCATCCCTACAGCGTGAGCACCGAACGGTAGCGATACAGCATGGAGCTGCTCAAGATCTGAATCCATTTGATGTGATGACTCATCGCCGTGAAAGAAACCATGCATAAATTGATAGTGATTCTTACGCTCGATTTGGATTCTTTTTAACACCCTACTCATTGGCACGCCGGTTAAAAATAGCACCTGAGAAACAAGCATTAAACTGCCTTCCAAAGACTCAGGCACGACAGTCTGCGCACCAGCTTCTTTAAATGTCTTCATCATCGAGTCATCGCGGGTACGAATAACAACTTTAATCTCTTTATCCATTTCATTGCAGCTGCTTAACACTTGCATCGCGCTGTGAGGATCATCAAAAGTAATGATCACCAATTTTGCCTTATCGACATGACAACTTTTAAGAATATCGCGATGGCGTCCATCACCAAATAATACGTTTTCGCCGCCACTAAGCGCCTCTTGCACTCGTACAGCGTCATGATCCATCGCAATATAGGGAATCGCTTCCTTGCGCAGGAAGCGCGCAATTGTCTGCCCTACTCGACCAAAGCCGCAAATCACCACATGCTGCTCTAATAATTCACAACGTTGTGGGATAGGCAGTGGTTTTTCTAAGAGGTCATGACCATTAATCAGTCGCTTGGCTAGCTTATCTGCCGAATGCATTAAGATAGGCGTCAGTCCCATACTCAATACACCAAGCGCAATGATCAATGATACGGTATCGTCAGAAAGTAATTGATTACTTTGCGCCAGTGCAACGACAACAAAACCAAATTCACCAATTTGCGCAAGATAGAGACCACTCTTAAATGCACTGCGGCGCAATGGTCGGCGGCGCAGATAAATTAATGACACAATAATCACTTTTATAATGATAACCGTGGGTAATAAAAGTAATAACAGTGGCCATTGCACTAATAGCAACGTCAGATTGAGCATCATGCCAATAGACACAAAGAACAACCCCATTAACACATCTTTAAACGGCCTGATATCCGCATCCAGCTGATGACGATACTTACTCTCTCCAAGCATCATCCCCGATAGAAAAGCGCCCAACGCCGCAGAGAGTCCTAATGAATAAGTTAATGCACCGGTGATCACCACCACCATAATAGCCGTCAAAACAAAGAGCTCTTCTGAACGTGCTCTGGAAATTTCATCAAATAATTTTGGCAATAACCATTTACCAGCAAAGAATATCACCACAAATGCCACGACACCTTTGGCTAAGGCAAATAACAAAGAGACTCCAAAGTCTGTTTCGGCCCCTAACATTGGAATGACAATTAACACAGGGACGACGGCCAAATCCTGAAATAACAATACCGAGATTGTCATTTGCCCGCTAGTGCTATTATTTTGCCGCATTTCGGCCAACTGCTTAATCACAATGGCGGTCGAGGACAACGCAACGACAATCCCAACAATGGCCGATTGCGTCCATGATAACCCCATCGAGTGGGTGATCAATGCCACCAAGGATGTTGTCGCAATAACCTGGGCAGAACCAAGACCAAATACCAAACTCTTCATCGACATTAATTTGGGTAACGAAAACTCTAACCCTAAAGAAAACAGCAGAAAGACAACTCCAAGCTCTGCTAGAAAGTGAATTTGCTCGGAATCAGGAATGAGATTAAAAACATTAGGGCCAACGAGAATACCCGTAAGCAAATAGCCAATGATGGCGGGGATTTTTATCCGGCGGCATATTAGCAATATACCAATAGCTAATATCAATGAGATTAGTATCGAAACTATTAACGGCTTTTCCATCTAAGCAGGGTGCTCCAAATCAAAAATAAATTAAAGGTTTAGAAAGCTGTTACCGGATGCAGTGAGCTGGTCTAGCGCTGAAGATTCGCAATATTGCTAATTCAAACCAGCCAAGTGTTCTATTCGTCAATGCAATTGGTATAAATATACTGTACCCGATATTGATAAAGTCACCAAATAATAATTGGCATACATAATGCAACGTCCTCAACATCGAACAAGAGTGTCAATTTTTTGATGCCTAAAAATAAGTGCCACGGTGTGTTTAATAATAACGCTGTCGTCGGGTATAGCAACAATGAGAGGTCGTTATGCAACGTATTAATGTCGAATTAGATAAATCTACTGAAAAGGAATTTAGCTCACTAGTGAAGGAGTTCAGTGATATTGGCGCTGCGCCAGTGCGGCGCGCTGTTGATAAGTTAGCATTTCTTGAAAAACTTAGTACAGCAATCGAATTACAACCTTTACTTGCGATTTATGCGCAAGAAATCAGCCTGCGCTTACCGATAACAGGCTTAGAGTTTTATATCGATCAACCGTATCAATTAAAATACTCTCATACCAGCAAGCATTTCGTCCAAAGCGAACTAACGGTCAATAACAAAGTCGTTGGTAATGTGAAATATCTATCCTCGACGGTATTATCTGCCCCTATCCGGCAGTTAATTGCCTCTTTAGAGCAACAATTATTGCAGCCACTATGTAATGTCTTAATCTTTGAAAGCAGTAAGCGTCTAAGTTACCGTGATTATCTCACTGATTTGGGCAATCGTAGCTATTACGAAAAGACCCTGGCCAATATGCAGGCCACCGCACAACGCGAAAAACGCTCGTTTAGTGTCATGTTACTCGACTTAGATAACTTTAAAAGCGTCAATGACAAGCATGGTCATAATGAAGGCGATAGCGTATTACGAGAATTTGCCAGCATATTAAACAATGCTGTTCGAACCAATGACCATGTCTGCCGCTTTGGTGGGGATGAATTTGTGTTATTACTCGCTCATGCTGATCATCTCAACCCAAGTTTTGTTGCGAACCGAATCCTCGAAGCGACACAATCGAATGCATTAATGCGTAAACACAATGTCACCACTAGCATTGGTTTTACTAATTGGCGAGAAAGCGACAGCAGTGATGTACTAACTCAACGTGCAGATCAAGGGCTATATAAGTCAAAAGATAGCGGAAAAAATACGTTCTTCGCTTGCTAGCACCTGATAAAATACATTCTTCGCCTAGTTACACCTGATAAAATTTATCGCCTCTTGTTGAGCCGAGGCGACAAATTCCTTATCAATCCAAAGTCCCAACGCCGCGACTAGTTGCTCATTATAAAAGATAAATGGGACGTATTGACGCTGCCAAGTCGGCACATGATACTCTTGCAGCAGTTTCTTAATCGTCCGGCGCTTATCTCGGCCATGCGGCGACACCTTAATCGAGCCAGAAATAGCAAAACGCACGCTGACTAATTCATCTTGGCGAGGCTTTCGCACACCGACATCTAGGCGACTCTCTTCAACGTTAATCGCACCGATCCCAGTTCCTAGTTCAAGTGGCTGCTTTAGATCCCATGACAAGGTTTGTGCCGTCAATACGACATTATTAGGCACGAGATATAATTGCTGCTGATAACGGCGCATCGTAAAACCATCTAACTCAATGATTGGATCGCTGTCGGGTTTTGCGTGACACATTTGAATAACCAATTGCTCTAGTTGGCCTTGAGATGGCATCAATATATCGAACTGGCGTAACCACAAACGTAGTAGATTGTTAATCCGCGCTGCGGACATAGCCACTAACGTGGTTAAACATAACTGCTCATTAGCACGTTGCACGCTGGCTAAGTCATCCTCTGCAATCTCATCGAGCAATTGATTCGCTTGACCCGCAAGTTGTGCGCTTCTGGCGATGTTAGCGCTAAACCCCGGCCAACGTTGATTGAGTGCTGGTAAGACATCTAATCTGAGGAAGTTTCGATCGTACTTATTATCACTATTACTCTGGTCTTCCACCCACTCAAGCTGATGCTCTTTGGCATACGCTTCGATTGTACGACGGGGGGTCGCCAATAAAGGACGTACTAATAGTCCGTGTTCAAAAGGGATCGATATCGGCATTGCCGCTAAACCACGAACACCCGAGCCGCGCTTTAATGCCAACAACAGCGTTTCTGCTTGATCATCTTGATGTTGCGCGGTGAGTAAGATGGTATTTGATTTTACATGAGTAGCCAGTGCTCGATAACGCGCGGTCCGAGCAGCCGCTTCGATGCCTTTATCAAAGTTATCAATATTGACTCGCTCGGCAAAGAAATCAATGCCGTATTGTGCCGTCAATTGCTGACAAAACCTCAGCCAATCATCAGCTAATGGATTTAAGCCGTGATGAACGTGCACCGCAATAATCTTGGTATGCTCGATACCAGATTTACTTAACGCATCCAGTAGCACCACAGAATCAATACCGCCACTAAGGGCGACAACAATTTGATTGGTTGCCTTATATTCACTTAGCAGGCTAGCAACTTGATCTTGCACATTCATAAATACCACTCATTTTTCAAAAAAAAACCACCGCAAGCGGTGGTTTTTCAGTATAACCTAGTTATACCTATTGCATTAACAATATCCGAACGACATTAATCGTTTATAACGATTATCAAGCAAAGTGTCGCTGTCGAGTGCTTTTAATGTTGCTAGTTGCGCTGTTAATGTTTCTTTTAGGTTCATCGCGACAACATCAAAGTTACGGTGGGCACCGCCTAATGGCTCATCGATAACGTTATCGATTAGACCAAGACCTAACAAGCGCTCAGAGGTGATCCCCATTGCTTCAGCTGCCAATGACGCTTTGTCCGCACTCTTCCACAATATAGAGGCACAACCTTCAGGCGAAATCACTGAGTACGTGCTGTATTGCAGCATATTAACGGTATCGCCAACGCCAATCGCTAAAGCACCGCCACTACCGCCTTCACCGATAACGGTACAAATGACCGGTACCTTTAGGCCTGACATCACTTTTAGATTCTTAGCGATAGCTTCTGATTGGCCACGCTCTTCGGCGCCAACGCCAGGGTAAGCTCCAGGTGTGTCGATAAGTGTAATAATTGGCATGTTAAAACGCTCTGCCATTTCCATCAAACGCAGTGCTTTACGGTAGCCTTCAGGACGTGGCATCCCGAAATTACGCTTAACTTTCTCTTTAGTTGTACGTCCTTTCTGATGCCCAATGATCATAACAGGCTGGCCATCAAGACGTGCCGTACCGCCGATAATCGCTTTATCATCAGCGTAAGCACGGTCACCATGAACTTCATCAAAGTCCTCAAATACACGCTCGATATAGTCATACGTATACGGACGCTCAGGATGGCGCGCTAATTGACTAATTTGCCATGGCCCTAGTCCAGAAAATATTTTCTGCGCCATTGAGACACTTTTCTCTTCGAGGTTTTGGATCTCTTCAGCTAAATCGATATTTAGCGAACTATTACTACTAACATTACGCAGTTCATCAATTTGAGCATGCAATTCTGCAATTGGCTTTTCAAACTCTAAAAAATTCTGACTCATTAATCATTTCTCTTTAAATTATGTCGTGAACATAAGCTAAATATAGCTCAAGTTAACTGAATTTGAGACGAACCTGCTTATTACCAAGCAGCATTCGTAAATTATCTAACAACTCATCGTCCGGTGTGATCCGCCATTGAATACCAAGCTGCAAATTTGCAGTGGCCTCAGCACGACTATAAAACACATTCACCGGTAGCGCACCATATTGAAATGGCTCTAACACTTGGTTAAAACGAGTAAAAAAATCACTGGTGACTTGTTGTTGGTCTATTTTGATTTCTAATGCTGTTGCAAAACGCTCACGCGCCGTTGCAATATCATAGACATCTTTGACCGACATTCTATTACCCCCAGAAAAATCATCAAAGCTGACCTCTCCCTCTAACACCAATATTTTGTCTTTTTGCAGTAAATCTTGGTATTTTTCGAGCGTTTCGCTGTAAAGCATCGCTTCTAAGCGACCACTTTTGTCGTCAATGGTCATAATTCCCATCTTTGAACCACGTTTTGTGACCATAACACGAGAAGCAATAACTAATCCTGCCGCTTTTACAACTTGACCGCGCTCGGTCGGGATCATGTCTTTTAATCGACAACGGGTATAATGACGCAATTCTGCTAAATACTGATTAATCGGGTGACCCGTTAAGAATAAGCCTAACGTTTCTCGCTCACCATCGAGCCAAATTTTGTCAGGCCACGGCATCACATCAACAAATTGATGGGTAACATCGTCATCGTGACTCGCCAACAAGCCAAACAAATCTGTTTGACCAACTGCGCGATTTTTTGCGTGTTGCTCAGAGGCCTTAATCGCCTCAGGTAGCGAGGCCATCAATGAAGCACGATGTGGCCCCAACTTATCGAGCGCCCCCGCTTTAACCAGCTTTTCGAGCACCCGCTTATTGATCCGTTTGGTATTAACTCTGCCGCAAAAATCAAATAAATCTTTAAATGGACCGCCTTCTGCTCGAGCCTCTAGAATGGCTTCAACAGGACCTTCACCGACCCCTTTAATCGCTCCGATGCCATAAACAATCTCTTCTTGCTCATTAACACTGAATTTATAGGCGCCTGAGTTGACATCAGGTGGATGTAACGTGATTTTCATCCGTTCACATTCATCCACTAACGTCACAATTTTATCGGTATTATCCATATCTGCCGACATTACTGCCGCCATGAAATAGGAGGGATAATGACACTTCATCCATAGCGTTTGGTACGATACTAATGCATAGGCCGCCGAGTGAGATTTATTAAAACCATAGCCCGCGAACTTTTCCACCAAATCGAAGATTTTCATCGCCAATTCGCCATCAATGCCGTTATTTTTAGCACCATCTTCAAACGTTGAGCGCTGCTTAGCCATCTCTTCTGGTTTTTTCTTACCCATTGCACGACGGAGCATATCTGCGCCACCAAGGGTATAGCCAGAGAGTACCTGCGCAATTTGCATCACTTGCTCTTGATACAAGATGATGCCATAGGTTGGTTCAAGCGTTTCTTTTAATGATTGATGTTGCCACTGTTGGTCAGGGTAAGAAACTTCTTCACGACCGTGCTTACGGTCGATAAAGTTATCTACCATCCCTGATTGCAATGGTCCCGGCCTGAACAAGGCAACCAACGCGATAATATCTTCGAAACTATCGGGGAGTAATCGGCTAATGAGCTCTTTCATACCACGCGATTCGAGCTGGAATACCGCGGTTGTTTCGGAGCGCTTAAGCATCGCAAAACATTTTTTGTCTTCAAGATCGATGGACTCGATCATGATTGGCTCGAGCCCTGCTTCGACTCTACGCACATTAAGTGGATCTAAGGCCCACTTGATGATGGTCAATGTCCGTAATCCTAAGAAATCGAACTTAACTAAGCCTGCCGATTCAACATCATTCTTATCAAATTGTGTAACGGGGTTTTTACCCTCATCATCACAATAGATCGGGGCAAAATCTGTAATAACCGTCGGCGATATAACCACTCCCCCCGCATGCTTACCGGCATTACGTGTGGTGCCTTCGAGTCGGCGAGCCATATCGATAAGCTCACGAACATCATCATCGGCTTGATAAAGTTGCTCTAATTGCGGTTCAACTTCCCACGCCTTAGTAAGGTTCATCCCTGGCTCCGCAGGGATCAGTTTCGTTAAGCGTTCGACAAAACCGTAAGGTTGCCCCATCACACGACCAACATCGCGTACCACAGCCTTAGCGGCCATCGTACCGAAGGTAATGATCTGAGATACCGCATCACGACCATAAAGTTCAGCCACGTGGTCAATCACTCGGTCACGACCATCCATACAGAAATCGACATCGAAATCTGGCATCGATACACGTTCAGGATTTAGGAAGCGTTCAAACAGTAAATCGTATTCGAGCGGATCAAGATCGGTGATCTTTAAGGCGTAGGCTACCAAGGAACCCGCACCAGAACCACGTCCTGGCCCAACAGGAACATCGTTGTCCTTACTCCATTGGATAAATTCCATCACGATAAGGAAGTAACCGGGGAATCCCATATTATTTACAACTTCAAGTTCGATCTTCAAGCGTTCATCGTATTCAGGGCGAACTTTGGCCCGTTCTTCTGGATCCGGGAATAGAAATTCTAAGCGTTCCTCTAGGCCATCTTCAGACACTTTGACTAAGAAATCATTGATGTGTAGATCACCGGTTGGATAATCTGGTAAAAATATTTCTTCAAGTCTGACTGTGGCATTACAGCGTTTGGCTATCTCCACAGTATTAGATAACGCCGTGGGAATGTCGCTAAATAGCTCACACATCTCCGCATCACTACGTAAGTATTGTTGTTCTGAATACCGTTTAGGGCGACGTGGATCCGATAAACCAAAACCGTCATGAATGGCGACACGTACTTCGTGCATATCAAAATCTGATTGCTTAAGAAACATCACCTCATTCGTCGCGACCACGGGAATGTCCTGACTACTGGCCAGTGCAACCGCTAAATGAAGGTAGCGCTCCTCATCTGGACGCCCCGTACGCAATAATTCAAGATAAAAACAATCGGCAAAGTGCTCTTGATAAAATGACAGACAATCTAACGCCAATGCGTCATTGCCTTTAATCAATGCGAGACCAACATCGCCTTCACGGCCACCAGAAAGAATAATTAGTCCTTCTTTATGAGCCACTAACCACTCTTTATCAATGCAGGCTTTATCGAAGCGTTTACCATGGAGATACGCCTTTGAGATCAATAAAGTTAGGTTTTTATACCCTTCGTTATTGGTACATAAGATGGTAATACGCCACGGTGCTTCATTAAACTCATCACTGAGCAGCCACATATCGGCGCCAATAATTGGCTTTAAGCCATTTTTATGAGCAGCGCCATAATACTTAACCAACCCGCACAGATTAACCAAGTCAGTGATTGCCAATGCGGGCATGCCGAGTTCGGCGACTTTTGCGGCGATTTTTCCTACTTTTGCGACGCCATCGGCCATCGAAAAATCGGAGTGAACACGTAAATGTATAAACTTGGGTTCTAACACATTGGATCCTGTTGCAGTGGTTACAGTAAGCCTAAGGCTTTCTTTACTGGCTTAAAACTTCTACGATGATGAATCGTTACACCGTGTTGCTCAATCATCTCAAAATGGAGCTTAGTTGGGTAACCTTTGTGCTTGGCAAAACCAAACTGTGGGAATTCTTTATCAAGTGCGACCATTTCACGGTCTCTGGTGACTTTTGCAATAATGGAAGCAGCACTAATCTCTTCAACCCGCGCATCGCCTTTAACGATGGCCTGTCCGGACATTGGTAAGTCTGGTACGCGATTGCCATCAATCAATACATGCTCTGGCGTGATCGGTAGCGCCGCGACCGCACGCTGCATCGCTAACATTGTCGCATGCAGGATATTAAGTTGATCTATTTCTTGGGGATTTGCACGACCTATCGAAAAAGCCTTCGCCTTAGCGACAATTTCATCGAACAACAGATCGCGTTTCTTATCGGATAGTTTCTTAGAATCTGCTAGACCTTCGATTGGCTGGAGCGGATCTAAAATAACGGCCGCAGTGACAACGTCTCCTACCAATGGTCCTCGACCCACTTCGTCAACACCGGCAACAAGTAAATCTGGAAATTGAAATTGGGCTTCAGTAGGCATCGTTTATCTTCTTATGGTTTGAGTAAAGACAGTACTTGCGTTGCCGCTTGCGCACTAGCATCACATTGTAAATTCTTTTGTATGTCAGAAAACTGGCTTGTAATATGACTCATGTCATCGCTCAATAGTCTGCTTGCTTGTCGTACTATTTCATCGACCGTTGCATCATCTTGAATCAGCTCAACCACTAATTCTTTCTTGGCTAATAGATTCGGCAGCGAATAATGCTTAACTTTCATCAGTGGCTTAAAAATTTTGTAAGTCAGCCAATGAATTTTGTGCGCAACAAGCATCGGGCGATTGATTAACAGCCCTTCTAATGTCGCCGTGCCAGAAGCGAGTATTATCGCGTCTGATGCCGCCATCACTTCGCGAGAACGGCCATCGATTAGCGAAATGTCTAAGTCCGGAGCAATCACCGCTTTACGCGCTAAAAACTGTGCTTTTCGCTGCTCATTAACTAATGGCATCACAAAAGACAACTCAGGGTGTTTTTTCGCTAACTTTAGCGCCGCAAGCAAATACATATCACTATTATATTTAAGTTCACTCGAACGGCTACCGGGCATTAATGCCAAAACCTGGCCATTTTCTTTGAGCCCTAGCGCAGCGCGTGCCCTGGTTTTATCCATATTAGGATCGATTTCATCGGCAAGCGTATGACCGATATAGGCACAAGGGAAACCATAAACATCGTAAAAATCTTTTTCAAAGGGTAACAGCGCTAACACCAGATTAGTTGCAGCAGCAACTTTAAAGATACGTTTTTGACGCCAAGCCCAAATTGATGGACTAACGTACTGGACGGTTTTAATCCCAGCGTTTTTTAATTGTAGCTCTAACCGTAGATTAAAATCAGGCGCATCAATACCGACGAAAACATCTGGAGGATTAGTGACAAAGTGCTCGCGCAGGCTATCCTTGATTTTAAACAAGCGGCGTAGCCGACTAAAGACTTCAACTAACCCCATCACAGAGAGTTCATCCATCTCAAACAGGCTGTTACAACCCTGTTCGATCATTAGCGGTCCGCCAATCCCTTCAAACGTTGCATTGGGGTATTGTCGTTTGACCGCTTTAATAAAACTGGCCCCTAAAATATCGCCGGACACTTCGCCTGCAACAATACCAATACGAATAGGAGTGAGATTAGGCACGCTTGAAAGCGTGCCTTGAGTAGTAATGGAATGAGAACTTATATCCACAGTTTTTCCTTTACTGCTAATGACTATCGAATAATACCGCGATTGGAGTTCTTAATGAATGTCGCAAAATCTCGAACTTGCGCTTCTTCAGAATTCGCCAATTCATTAACGGCTTGTTCTAACGGCAACTGCTGTTTATACAACGTTTTAAATGCACGACGAATCGCTAAGATACTTTGCTTTTCAAAACCACGACGCTTCAGCCCTTCACTATTAATGCCACGAGGAACACTAGGCTGCCCCTGACAAATGATGAAAGGTGGTACATCTTGATTGACAAATGACGTCGCACCAACAAAACAATGGGCGCCGATCTTAACAAACTGATGGACTCCCGTCATGCCACCTAAAATAGCAAAATCACCCACTTCAACATGACCAGCAAGGTTAACGCTATTGGCTAAAATACAATGGTCACCAATCACACAATCGTGGGCAACATGCGCATTAGCCATCAGTAGATTATCATCACCAATACGTGTGATCCCCTGATCTTGTACGGTACCACGGTGAATCGTGACCCCTTCACGCACAATATTGTTATTGCCCATAATAAGATGGGTAATTTCACCGGCATATTTTTTGTCTTGGCATTGTTCGCCAATGGATGAGAACTGAAAAAAATGATTGCCACTACCAATGACCGAAGGTCCTTTGATAACGACATGAGATTCTAAAATACAGTCATCACCTAACTGAACATCTGCACCGATATAGCTCCACGGCCCTACAGTGACGTTCTGTCCAATCTTGGCTTGCGGATGTACAAAAGCTAAAGGGTCTATCACAATCTAATCCTTACGCGCACACATAATATCAGCGCTACACACTAACTTGCCTTCGACATATGCCTGACAAGAAAACTTACCAATACCGCGACGTTCTTTTAAGTATTCCACGTGAATGTCTAGCACATCGCCAGGCACGACTGGTTGCTTAAAGCGCGCGTTATCAATAGCAGCAAAGTAATACAGTGTATCATCGGTTTTTTCTATTGTTTTAAATCCTAATACCCCGGTTGCTTGCGCCATTGCTTCAAGTATTAGTACACCGGGCATAATAGGTTTTGTCGGAAAATGTCCCTGAAAAAAAGGTTCATTAATCGTTACATTTTTCACCGCATGTAATTTCTTGCCAATTTCATAATCAATCACTTTATCGATCAATAAAAAAGGATAACGATGCGGTAACAGTTGCATAATTTCGTTAATTTCAATTGGAGATAGTTGGTTAGACAAAATAATAATTCCTAATTTTAAATATCGTGCCGCGACTAATCCGCTTTAAGCTGATTTTCAACTTGTTTTAGTCGTTTAGCCATTGCGTCGAGCTGGCGATAGCGAGCTCCATTCTTACGCCACTCTCGATTACTTTGAGCTGGCATCCCTGAAGAGTATACACCAGCGGTATCAATACTTTTAATCACCATGCTCATTCCTGTAATGGTGACATCATTTACAAGAGTTAAATGACCACTAATTGCGCAGGCACCACCAAATATACAGTTATCACCGATGAGGCTGCTGCCTGCAAAAGCCGCATTTGCAGCTACTGCACAGTGCTTCCCCATCACAACATTGTGGCCGATATGAACTTGGTTATCGATGATACAACCATCACCAATCGATGTATTATCGAGTGCACCGCGATCGATTGTGGTATTAGCGCCGATTTCTACCCTATTTCCCAGCGTAACACTGCCGGTCTGCGGGATCTTATACCACTGGCCATTATTGGGGGCAAAACCAAAGCCATCACTTCCGATGACACATCCACTGTGTAGTAAACAATCGCTACCGATCATCACATGGTGATAAATACTGACGTTCGCCCATGTGTTCGTGCGACTACCAATTGTAGCACCCTTACCGACGAAATTATTGGCGCCGATATGACAATCATCACCAATGACTGCATCATCTTCAATCACGGTATTTGCTCCAATGCAGACGTTATTACCGAGCTTCGCACGTGCTGAAATAACCGCGGTGCTATGGATAGTATCCGAAGGCAGTGGCGTTGAGTCGAGTGTTTGAGCAATGATTGCATAAGCGACATACGGATCATTGACCACTATCGCGTTGCCGTCAAACCCTTCAAGATCTTGCTCGCGCAATAAGAAGGCGCTGGCTTGTGATTCTAATAACTGAGAACGGTATTTCGGGTTCGATAAAAAAGAAATCTGCCCAGACTGGGCAGATTTTAATGTAGCTATGCTAGTGACAAGAATATTCTCATCACCAACAACGGATGCGCCGAGCACACTAGCTAATTCGCTAAGGCAATATTGTTTCATTGACTCTTACTTAGTTTTTGCAACTTTTGCTGCAACTTTCACTGAAATATCATGTTCTTTATTGATATACGCAACTGCATTTGACTGCATGATGATGTCGTATTTCTCAGTTTCTGCGATTGTGTTTACGGCCGTTTGAACTTGCATCAACAACTTGTTGCGTTCTTCACCTTGACGGCGACGATTGTCTTCTTCAAGTGCTTTACGCTTAAGTTGGTAATCACTTTGTAACGATTCCATTTCACGTGCCATTGCTGTTTTTTGCTCAGTGCTCATTAGTGCGCCATCACGCTTTTGCTTTTCAACTAATGCTTGCATTTGTTTCTCAATCGCTTGGATTGATTCAACACGTTCTTTAAATTCTGCTTGTAGCTGCTGAGCAACCTGCTCACGTTGTGGCAAGTTTTTGAAGATTGTCGCCATATCGATAACGCCAATTTTTTGCTCTGCCGCAAACGCGGTGCTACTCATTGTTGCACCTAACATTAATGCACTTAAAGAAACTGCTGTTACTAATTTTTTCAAAACTTTCTCCTTTTTAAAAGCTAACGCATCAACACTTAACTATTGATGCTACCAACATAATCACTAATTTTTATTATTTCAACATCGATACTAGAATGTAGTACCGATATTAAATGAAAACACTTCCAGCTCGTCGCCTTTCACTTCTTTAAGCGGACGCGCTAAACTAAATACCATTGGCCCCATCGGCGATAGCCACTGAACCGAAATACCGTATGATGCGCGATACAGACTAGCATCGGCAAAATCATATATTTTATCAAATTCAGCCGCTGGGAAGTTACTATACTTATTATAGTCGAATTCTGTATCCCATACATTACCAGCTTCAACAAAAACACTTGTTCGCACCGAACTCGCTGCGCCTTCATCTAAGAACGGGGTTGGTACAAACAGTTCCATCGTCGCTAATGCTAACGCGTTCCCACCTATCGAGCTGTATTGATTAATCCTAATTTGATTTGGATCACCATAGATAGAACTATCGCTACCTAGAATATCATCAACAGTACTGCCACCACCACTCTCAGGTGACGCAAATAGGTACACCGCTTTTGGCCCAATGGTATTTGACTTGAAGCCACGTAAAGAGCCACTACCACCGGCACGGAAGTTTTCATTAAACGCATACAAATGATCGTTATCATTATGCTTGCCATAACCATTTCCGTAACCGAGGCGAACTTTACCCATCAGCGAGAAACTATGGTCACGCGTTAATGGATAATAGTGACGACTCTCAAATGACAGCTTGAAAAATTGAATTTCACTGCCCGGAATAGTCATCTTACCATTGAGGTTTGTCGATGAACCGGAGGTCGGGAATGTCGCTCGGTTTAATGTATTGCGCGTCCAAGCGGCCGACACTTCTAAGTTATCAAACTCAATGTTACCACCGTCTTCGCCGCCATAAACATCATAGAATGGCTTAACTTGCTCATAGGTACTTAACTTAGAAATTCCATTATGACGATACGCTAAGCCTAATGAAATACGGCTCACTGGATTAATCGGGAAACCAACATCAAAACCAAGACCATATGACTGATTATTATACTGTTCTAAGTTTGCACGACCAGCATCATATTCAGACCAATATAAACTAGCACCAGCACTAATGCCATCATGGGTGAAATATGGGTCGCGGAACGACAGATTAACACTCTTAGAATAATCATTAGTGTTGATGCTTAGACCAACGCTATTACCAGTACCCAGGAAGTTACCTTGCTGGATACCTAATTGTAGATTTAGACCACCATAGCTGCCATAACCTACGCCCGCATTAAATGAACCATTCGGCGTTTCTTTAACGTTAACTTCGACATCAACGCGGTCATCAAACCCTGCTAATGGTATGATTTCAGTCTCTACATCTTCGAAAAAACCAAGGCGATTGATGTAGGCTTTTGAGCTCTCAATCAATTGATTGTTTAGCCAAGAACCTTCTAATTGGCGCATTTCACGGCGTATAACGCCATCTTCTGTGGTGCTATTACCATTAAAACGAATTTCGTTAACGTAAATACGTTGACCGGGCTCGATATTAAAGTTTAACGTGACTTCCTTCGTCTCATCATCGATTTCAGGATATGTCGTCACTTTAGGAAACGCATAACCAAAACGACCAAGATAGCGAGAAATCATTTCTTCAGTGTAAGTCACATCGGCGCCACTATAGGTTGCTTCGGCTCTTATCGGTACTAATTTTTCAAGAATATCACGATATTTCTCGATACTACCGATGAGGTTAACCTCTTTAACTTTGTAGATTTCGCCTTCATCTAAATTCAGCGTGATGTATAACCCTTTCTTGCTAGGCGTCATCGACACTTGGGTACTATCTACTTTAAATTGGATATAACCACGGTCTTTATAAAATGATTCAAGGGTTTCAATATCACCTTGAAGCTTTTGCTTTTGGTAACGTCGTTCACCGAACACATTCCACCAAGCGGTGTAATCTGTCAGTTCAAACTGTTCTTTGAGTTCTTGGTCGCTAAAAATTTTATTACCAACAAGATTGATTTGTTCGATATCTGCAGCATCGCCTTCAGTAAACTTGAACGTGAGCTCAACCCTGTTACGCGCTAATTGGGTAATACTTGCTTCTACATCGGCAGAGTACTTACCAACACTGAAGTAAAAGTCTTCTAATCCCTTCTCAATCTCAGTGAGCATGGTACGGTCAAGCGGTTCACCAATACGAATACCTGAACCGGTCAAACTTTCGTTTAACTGTTCATCTTTAAGGTCTTTGTTACCTTCATAAGTAATTGAAGAAATAGTCGCTCGTTCTTTAACCCGAATAATTAACAAACCATCATCGTGTGAGACTTGAATATCTTCAAAGTTAGTCGACGCATAAAGCGCTTTAATTAAACGTTGTACTGCAACAGTATCGACATTATCTCCGACTTTAACCGGTAAATTAAGCAACGCGGCACCAAGTGCGACACGTTGCAATCCATCAATTCGAATGTCAGTTACCGTAAACGGCTGAGCAGCGATGGAACTAAAACTTGTTCCTAAAAGGGCAATAGGTGCCAAAAGTTTCGAAAACTTCATAATGCTATATTTTATTATCCTATTATTGGGCTATTCACAGCCGAGTAAAATCATTAAATATTGCTACGCTCATTAGCATAAACAATAAGGCGGCTCCGATACGGAAACCAACTTCTTGCGCTTTTTCAGGAACAGGTTTCCCAGTCAAAAGCTCAACAACATAATACATTAGATGACCACCGTCCAATACTGGCAGTGGTAACAAATTAATAATGCCTAAATTAACACTAATTAGTGCTAAAAAACCTAAAAACGCGACAATACCATAACTTGCGCTATCGCCAGCCCCTTTAGCAATTGACAAAGGTCCACTTAGATTTTTGACGGACAAATCACCAGTCACTAACTTACCAATCATATTAAAACTTAATCTGATCAGCTGCCAAGTTTTATCAACACCTTTGCTAAGCGCGTCAATAACGTTATATTCCAGGGCTATTTTACTACTTTCAGGCCAAGGCACCGATGTCGGACTAATGCCAGCATAACCAATTGTCTTACCTTGACTATTCACTTTATGCTGCGGCGTTAGCTCAGTATTGTGCATCGTGTCATTTCTTTGATAGGCCACCGTAACAGAAGTTCCACCGCTTTGTTCAATTATTTTAACAAACTGCAACCACTTGGTTATTTTAACACCACCAACACTCTCAAGTCTGTCACCAATACGCAGGCCAGCTCGCTCTGCCGGCGAGTTTGGTGCAACAGCAGAAACCGTCAGTAATGGCTGTGGAATAAACGGAATAAGACCAAGAGACTTGAAAGGACTTTGCTTTTCAGGCTCAAATTTCCAAGTACTCAAATCAATAGTTTTAGTTAATTGGTGTGTGTCACCATTGCGACCTATTAACACTTGTACAGATTGTTGACCATAAGCACCGACGAAAGCAAGATTAACATCTTGCCAATGTTGGGTACGCTCGCCATCAATAGACAAAATTTCATCACCACCGACGATACCAGACTGGGCTACAATAGATGACGGTGCAACGTCGCCAACGATAGGCTTGATACCACTAACACCAATTAGGAACATTAACCAAAACGCGAAAACGGCAAAAATGAAATTAGCGATTGGGCCGGCAGCGACAATTGCAATCCGCGCCCAAACACTCTTACGATTAAACGCGCCGTTGAGCTGTTCCGGCGGGACATCTTCAACGCGCTCATCAAGCATTTTGACATAGCCACCTAATGGCACGGCGGCAATAACATACTCGGTGCCATCTTTACCTAAACGACTCCACAACACCTTACCAAAACCAATCGAAAAGCGCTGAACAGTCACGCCGCAGCGACGGGCAGTCCAAAAATGTCCATATTCATGAATCGCGACTAAAATACTCAACGCAATCACAAAGGAGACAAAATTCCATAGAATGTCGATCATTAAGAGACACCTTGCTTAATAATTTGATTGGCTAATATTCTTGCGTCACGATCGATGTCGATAATACTTTCAATACTGGCAACATGTCCGAGAGAGGCGCGGTCGAGCACGGCATGATTAATCGCAGCAATATCAGTGAATTTTATCTGACCTTGTAAAAATGCTTCAACGCTTACTTCATTAGCTGCATTTAAACTCGTTGTCGCACTCTGACCATGATAACAAGCATCAATAGCAAGTTTAAGACATGGGAAGCGCTGATAATCTGGAGCTTGGAAGCTAAAGTCGCTCAACGTCGTGAAGTCTAGTGGCTTGACGCCAGCGTTTATACGGTCCGGATAGGCCATGGTATTTGCAATTGGCGTGCGCATATCAGGCTGACCTAACTGTGCGATAACCGAACCGTCAATATATTGGACCATCGAATGAATAACGCTTTGCGGGTGAATAACGACTTCTATTTGATTGGGCTTAGTGTCAAATAACCAACGTGCTTCAATATATTCTAAGCCTTTATTCATCATTGTCGCAGAATCCACCGATATCTTACGCCCCATCGACCAATTGGGATGAGCGCAAGCTTGTTGTGGAGTGACTTGAGATAAAGTACCAAGCGCCCGCTGCAAAAATGGCCCACCAGAACCCGTAAGCAAAAGCTTGCTGACACCAAGCTCTTCAAGAGGGCAATAACCCAGGCGAGTTTGTGCCGCGACAGGCAACGCTTGAAACATCGCATTGTGCTCACTATCAACCGGTAATAAGATCGCACTAGATTGACGTAAAGTGTCAATGAACAGCTCACCCGACATCACTAACGCTTCTTTATTGGCTAACAAGACACGCTTATTGGCTTTAACGGCGGCGATAGTCGACAGCAATCCTGCTGCTCCTACAATCGCGGCCATCACGCTGTCGACACGTTCATCACTGGCGACATCGTTTAATGCATCACTACCGCTTAGGATCTTAGTACGACATTCTGTTGGCAACATGGCGCGTAACGTTTTGGCAGCTTGCTCATTAACCATCACTGCATACACAGGATTAAACTCTTGGCAGAGCAGACGCATTGCGTCTACATTGCTATTAGCCGTTAACGCAAAAACCTGATATTTGTCAGCGTTGATACGCACGATATCTAACGTACTCGAACCAATAGAGCCGGTCGCACCAAGGATGCTTAATTGCTGCACAGACATTTAGACCACCAAAAACAAATAGCCTAAGGCAAACGTCGGAATTGCAGCGGTTAAACTGTCGATTCTGTCCAATATGCCACCATGGCCAGGTAGGATAGTACCGCTGTCTTTGATGCTACTACTACGTTTGAACATACTTTCACTTAAGTCGCCAAAGACCGAGGCTAATGCAGTAAGCAGGCCTAATACAATTAACATGCCTAATTCAATATTGTAAAAATAGCTTTGGACCGCAAGTAGCACGATTAACGCAGTGGCGACACCACCAATCATGCCTTCAAGCGTCTTACCAGGGCTTACATTAGGCATCAGTTTGCGCTTACCAATCGAACGTCCAACGAAGTAAGCACCGACATCAGCGCCCCAAACAATACCAAACACAGTCATGATCAAAAAACCACCAAGCATTGGATCGTTGGCATAACCATAGCTACGCAATACGTTGAGCCCTAACCAGAATGGAATTAACGTAAATTGACCGAATAGCCCCTTATAAAAATCACTGTGTTGCCAAAAGCTCTGCCCTTTAGGGTAAAGAAAAACCATAATAATGCTAGCAATCCACCATAACATCGCCACAACCAATGCAGCGCCGTAGACGGGGTGGAGTGTGCCATTAAGCCAAATGTCATCCATCGGGATAAGAAACATCAGACAAGACAGCAATAGACCCAATGAAATAGTAAAAATCATTCGGTACATTTTTGTGGTGTTAAGGGTTGGTTTCTGTTGCCCTGGGTGAGCGGGTATAAACGCGCCCCACTCCCAAGCACCAATTAATGTCACCAGCGCCGTAAAGAGAGGAAAAAGCGCCAACGGTAGGAAAAAGATACCAGCTAAGGCTAATGGTGCCAGTACTAATGCAGTGATAATTCTCTGTTTTAACAAACTTGAGTCCTTTGTTATTATTTTGTAGCGATGACTTGTTCGCTTGTACAACCGAAACGACGCTCTACCTTAGAGAATGACGCAATGGCTTTCAAAAATTCGTTTTGATCAAAATCTGGCCATAACGTCTCTGCAAAATAAAATTCAGAATACGCCGCTTGCCATAATAGGAAATTGCTAATGCGACAATCACCACCGGTACGGATCAACAAATCCAATTCAGGTAACTGTGCGGTACAAATATGTTGCTCAATAAGTTCTTCACTAATATCTCGCGGTGCTAACTTGCCTTGTTCAACTAAAACGGCGAGCTTTTGACATGCTTGAGTCACGTCCCAACGTCCACCATAGTTGGCAGCAATATTTAATACCAGCCCACTATTGTCTTTCGTTAACTCTTGAGCATTAGTGATTTTTTTTTGTAATTTTTCACTAAATCGTGTGGTGTCACCGATTACATTTAATTTAACGTTATTACGATGTAAACGTTTTATCTCTAATGACAAGACGGTGAGAAATAGCTCCATCAAGATAGAGACTTCATCCGCGGGACGTTGCCAATTTTCACTACTAAATGCAAAAAGTGTTAGCGCTTTAATCTTGAGTTCACTGGCCACTTTAACAACTTCACGGACCTTCTCAACACCGGCTTTATGTCCAACAACTCTGCGTTTACCTAAGCGTTGCGCCCATCGGCCATTACCATCCATAATAATAGCGACGTGCTGAGGCAGAGCTTTACAGCTAAGTAATTGAGACTTCAATTGTTCGCTCATCTAGGCTCCATAGATTAACTACACTAAGGGTTCAATCCGACCTTAGCAAAATAAATACCGATTGGCGCAAGTCCAAATCGGTATTTAATCATAATCCAAAAAAACGTTAAACTTCTAGCAGCTCAGCTTCTTTCTCGGCAAGTAACACGTCCATTTCTTTAATGTACTTGTTCGTTAGCTCTTGAACTTGCTCTTCACCTTTACGCGAATCGTCTTCACCAATTTCTTTCTCTTTCTCTAGTGATTTAATATCACCATTAGCATCACGACGGATATTACGGATAGCCACACGACCTTTTTCGGCTTCACCACGAACAACTTTGATCAAGTCTTTACGGCGTTCTTCGGTTAATGGCGGTAATGGGATACGAATCAACGCGCCTGCTGAGTTAGGGTTTAACCCTAAATCTGAACTCATTATCGCTTTTTCAACAGCCGCAATCATAGTGCTATCAAACACAGTGATAGTTAGTGTACGTGCATCACCTACGCCAACATTACCCACTTGGTTTAGCGGTGTTTCAGCACCGTAGTACGGCACGGTAATTGAATCTAATAGACTTGGGTGGGCACGACCTGTACGTACTTTTTGCATTTGTAGCTTAAGCGAGTCTACACTTTTTGCCATACGGCTTGCTGCATCATCTTTAATTTCGTTAATCACGAGTATATTCCTATTCTTTTGTTCTAATTTTGTATTACTGGACTAATTATAATGTTACTTGGCTAATTTAGTAATCAGTGTACCAGTATCTTCACCCATAATAACACTACGTAATGCACCTGGCTTGTTCATATTGAAGACTCTAATTGGCATACTGTGGTCACGAGCAAGTGTAAATGCGCTGAGATCCATGACTTTAAGCTCTTTGTCGAGTACAACATCATAATCTAATTCTTTGTAAAGCTCAGCATCTGGATTTTTCACTGGATCAGAAGAATAAACACCATCAACTTTCGTCCCTTTTAGTACGACATCGGCTTCAATCTCAATACCACGCAAACATGCGGCTGAATCTGTTGTAAAGAACGGATTACCAGTGCCAGCTGCAAAAATTACAACGCGGCCTTCTTTAAGCAAACTGATTGCCTCAGCCCAGTTGTAAGAGTCACATACCCCTTTTAGATCAACAGCAGACATCAAACGGGCATTAACGTAGGCGCGATGTAATGCATCACGCATCGCCAGTCCATTCATTACAGTAGCAAGCATCCCCATTTGGTCGCCTACCACGCGGTTCATGCCAGCGTCTGCTAAGCCTTCACCACGGAAAATATTACCGCCTCCAAGTACAATACCTACCTGAATGCCAAGTTCCATTAGCTCTTTAATCTCTTGAGCCATGCGATCTAGTACCTTAGGATCAATACCAAAACCTTGTTCGCCAACGAGTGCTTCACCACTAAGTTTTAAAAGAATTCGACGATAAGCCGGTTTAGGATTTGCAGTCATTTTTATGTCCTTGCCTGTGTTATTACGTGAAAACACCGCTGATGCGGCTATTTTACGACGCTAAATTTAAGTTTTACAACTAAAACTAAATAGTTCAATAATAAAATTTAAATCCAGTGTGGCACAATTTGATGTTTTTAGTTTAAAAAGACCGCGACATAGGCCACGGTCTTTTATCAAAATCAGCAATAATCGCCAATCTCATTCAGAATAAAATTACTTCTTAAGTGCAGCAATAGTTGCTTCTACTTCAGCAGCAAAATCTTCTTCTTTCTTTTCGATGCCTTCGCCTAATTCAAAGCGTAGGAAGCTAGAAACATCAGCACTGTTCGCTTTAAGCAAATCGCCAACTAGCTGTGATGGATCTTTGATGAACGGCTGTCCAGTTAGGCTGATTTCACCAGTGAACTTTTTCATACGACCAGCTACCATCTTCTCAGCGATTTCTTGTGGCTTGCCACTTTCTACCGCGATTTCGATTTGTAGCTTACGCTCACGTTCAACAACTTCGTCAGAAACGTCAGAAGGCTTAGTAAACGTTGGGTTAGCCGCAGCAACATGCATTGCAACATCTTTAGCCAATGATTCATCGCCGCCAACTAAGTTAGCGATTGCGCCAATTTTTCCGCCATGCACGTAGGCAGCTAGCGTAGCGCCTTCGATAGAAACAACACGACGTACAGTCATGTTCTCACCGATTTTAGCTACTAATGCAGCACGCTTAGCGTCAACAGTGCTGTCACCTAACGCAAGTTCATTTAGAACAGCAACGTCATTTGCTTTTACAGCATGAGCAGCAGCAACGATTTCATTACCTAGTGCAACGAAACTCTTATCCATGCCAACGAAATCTGTTTCACAGTTGAACTCAAGCATTGTAGCAACGCCGCCTTCAACTTTAGTGAAGATAGCACCTTCAGCTGCGATACGACCAGCTTTCTTAGCCGCTTTCGCTTGGCCAGATTTACGCATAAGGTCGATTGCTGCTTCGATATCACCGTTAGTTTCGGTAAGTGCTTTCTTACAATCCATCATGCCCGCAGCTGTGCGGTCACGAAGTTCTTTTACTAATTTAGCAGTAATTGCCATGTTAATTTCCTCAGTATATTAAATAAGGCGCCAGCTATTGCTGGCACCAAATTGCTTAAAATTTATTAATTACTCAAATGAGTAATTGCTAAATTATTCAGCTTCAACGAAACCATCAGTTTCTGCTTTAGCAGCAACTGTGTTGTTACGACCTTCGTTTACAGCAGCTGCAACAGCAGTCGTGTAAAGTTGGATTGCACGGATAGCATCATCGTTACCTGGAATGATGTAATCGATACCGTCTGGGTTAGAGTTAGTATCAACAACAGCAATAACAGGAATACCTAGGTTGTTAGCTTCTTTCACTGCAATGTGCTCGTGATCTGCATCAATAACAAAAATCGCGTCTGGAAGACCGTTCATGTTTTTGATACCACCTAGAGATTTCTCTAGTTTTTCCATTTCGCGAGTACGCATTAACGCTTCTTTCTTAACTAGCTTATCGAAAGTACCGTCTTGTGATTGTGCTTCAAGATCTTTTAGACGCTTGATTGATTGACGAACTGTTTTCCAGTTAGTCAACATACCACCTAACCAACGATGGTTAACGTAGAATTGATCACAAGAAAGTGCAGCTTCTTTAACAGCATCGCCAGCAGCGCGCTTAGTACCAACTAAAAGGATTTTTCCTTTTTTAGAAGCAGCATTTGCTAATACAGCAAGAGCTTCTTCAAACATTGGAGCAGTTTTTTCAAGGTTGATGATATGAACTTTGTTACGAGCACCGAAGATGAAAGGTTTCATCTTTGGATTCCAGTAACGGGTTTGGTGACCGAAGTGAACACCAGCTTTTAACATATCGCGCATTGAAACAGTAGCCATAATAATTTCCTCTTGGGGTTAGGCCTCCACATA
>Ga0209396_1001233_pt1 | contig 28960 bp, 23 predicted proteins | sample GOMGulsemesocosm_6_FD_184638 | JGI IMG/M metagenome (GOLD analysis project Ga0209396, IMG submission 184638) | Methane-oxidizing microbial communities from mesocosms in the Gulf of Mexico - GOM8C Gulf of Mexico (SPAdes) (version 2) | ecosystem: Environmental > Aquatic > Marine > Cold seeps... | reverse complement strand
AATAAAGATACAAAAATTCAGCCACATATTAGCTTGCTGCCAAGAGAGCGCAGAACTGTCCCAAGTAGTCTCTAAATCCGCACTTTCCATTTTCCCTAACAGCAGCGGAGCACTCTATATTACTCATCCTTCAATGGATAAAAATGAGGTGATTGCCACATGGGGGGAGCATTGGTATGGGGAGGATATTTACAGTATCTCTGACTGTTGGGGCCTGAGAAAAAGTGCCACTTACACCGCCTTTGATCAAGAGCAAGACATTTTCTGTCATCATCTATCCCAGTACAAACATGCCGCTACCATCTGCACCCCGTTATTAGCGCACAGCGTCACTTTGGGGGCGCTGCACATTATTTTTGAAAAGCCTCCTAGCCAATCTGTACAAAATCTTTTTAAGACGATGGCCGACCATTTAAGCTTAACACTCTCAAATCTCAACTTGCGAGAAAGTCTTAAACTACAAGCTATTCGCGACCCCTTAACCAATCTCTATAATCGCCGATATTTAGACGAAACCCTGCAAAATGAGCTGTTAAAAGCCAATAGGCACAAGCATTCTATTGGGATTCTAATGATCGATATTGATCACTTCAAAAAATTTAATGACTCGTTTGGCCACGATGCTGGAGATCACGCGCTACAGCTTGTCAGCTCGGTCCTCAATCACGTTGTTCGCGCTGAAGATTTGGCCTGCAGATACGGTGGCGAAGAATTTATTATCGTGATGCCCAACACAGATTTAGCAACACTTGAAAACAGGGCCGCTAAACTGTTAACGCAGACCCGTGAGCTAGATCTTGTTTATAGGAAAAAGCCTTTAGGTCATATCACTTTATCTATCGGAGTCGCCATTTACCCAATGCATGGCATTGATGCAGCAGCGTGCATTAGCGCTGCTGACAGCGCTTTATATTTATCAAAATCAGCAGGTAGAGATCGCTATACGGTATCTGACATCCCATCGATAGCGAACTGAGCAACACGCACTCTGCAATTGCAGCCAAACTCACTAACCGTGTACAAATTCCCTTTACTGTCTGCATGCCGTGCAGCGCAGTGCATTTCGATCGAGAGACTTTCTCCCTTCCTTAAGTACAAGTTGCTTACTTGAACAACAGATTAGATTCCCGCAACTCCAGCTATTACCTAGACTATTTAACTGAAAACTTAACCCTATCCCTTTCAGCTTGAACAACGGCGAAGTCATGAAATTAAGATTTTTGTAAATAATACCTCTGTTGTGCCGATACATAACAAACAACATGAACATAAAATGAACACAATAGATCGCCAAAGAATTTTAAATTTTGTAGCACAAATTTAATGACTGTATGCATAAAGATACTTTCTAGCCCTATGCAAGGGGTTTTCGATAAGTAGGAGATTGATATGACACACGGCAGTATGAGCTTTTCAGTCGAAGACAATATATTGGTTATAAACGGGCGCGGCCCATGGAATTTAAATGCGATAGAACAAGGTGTTGTTGATACAAATGAACAAATAAAAACACTCTATCACAAGCCTTGGGGGGTATTAATGATCGCCTTAGGTGATTCAATATTGGTTCCAGAAGCGGCGATTAGATTAACTAAAATTATCGAAAGCGATAGACGCAAAGGCCGGTTAGCTACTGCCCTGGTCATTAGAGAGTGTGGAATCCCTAAATTTGTAGAACAACATTTAGGGCAAATATACCTATCTGCTGGAGATGAGTTTAAATATTTTGATGAAATAACCGATGCAAAGCAGTGGCTACAGCAACTACTTAAATGCAACTATCCGCTAGTGCCTACCCAGATAAATATAAAAGGCACTAACAACTAGCATTTGAGCAGCTTTAAAAATTTATTATGCCTTTTGATCAATTATGCCCTGCGAGCCAAGCAACAGAACAGTCGCTGCTGTCTACCCCATTGAAGAGATTGAGGAAACTGCTAAACTGTTGATCACCCTCCAAGGGCATAAAACGCATTTACTGAACCCCACTCACATCAATGACGTAATACCTGTGTTTTCCGATAAGGATAAAAATGATGGCCCAACTTGCTGCTAACCTTTCCATGTTATTTACCGAGCACACTTTTTTAGAGCGGTTTGAGGCTGCCGCTAATGCAGGGTTTAAAGCGGTGGAGTACTTGTTCCCCTATGATTTTAGTGCCACACAGATAAAACAGGCGCTAGATAAACACCAGCTGGTACAAGCGCTATTCAATGCACCACCGGGTGACTGGGGGGCAGGCGATCGAGGTATAGCCTGCCTAGTAGGCCGCGAAGCTGAGTTTGCACGTGGCATTGCAACAGCACTGAGTTACGCGCAGATCATCGGCAATAAACGTTTGCATGTCATGGCAGGTATACTGCCAGAGAGCGATGATTATCAGGCTGCACGCCAGTGCTACATTAATAATTTACGACTGGCGGCAAAAGCTGCCCAAAAATTGGCTATCACAATATTAATTGAGCCCATTAACAATATTGATATGCCTGGCTATTTTGTCAGTTTTCAAGAGCAAGGGGCACAGTTAATTGCCGACATTAATGAGCCAAATGTACGCTTACAATTTGATTGCTATCACTGCCAAATGATGCAGGGCGATGTGGTTAATACTTTTAAAAAGCTACATTCTGTAATTGATCATGTACAAATTGCAGGGGTACCTGGTCGTCACGAACCCAATATAGGCGAGTTAAATTATCACTTCATTTTAAACGCAATAGATAATACCGGTTATAGCGGATTTGTAGGCTGCGAATACAAGCCTCTCAGTCACACTAATGCAGGACTATCTTGGCTGTCGCAATTGCAGCAATAAAATTCGCGCTGGCAAGCGCCCCCTAACTTCAATCACAGTGAATCAACACCGCCAGAAACAGTCGCTGTAAGCCGTGAGACTAACTTCTGCAACAAACAATCAGTGGCATAGGTTACTCAGCAGGCTTAAGCCTATGTTCCTTAAGGAGTGTCTAATTCATCTCGATTAAATATCAGCGGCCGCTGGAGATAACGAACTCATGTGCATCCTGCGCCTCTATCAACGTGATGTACACAGACAGCTGGTACCGCTGGGTAATACCGCTATTTAACTTTATTAAAAACATCTTACATTTTTACCAAAGTTCACAAAAACTTTAGAAACTTAACGCATAAATACCTACCTATTTGAGCCATTTCTAGGTAAAGTCCTGAATTAATTTTTCAACCATTTGATATTTTCCATGTCCTTTAAAAAAATAGAAAACCGCTTTAATCAATTGCGTCACAATAAGCTCTTTGAACTCTTTGTTATCGCTATTATTTTATTATCCGCACTGGTCATTGGTGTAAAAACTTATGATTTACCTGCTTGGTTGATTCAAGTTCTACCTTGGCTAGATATCGCCGTGACCATCTTCTTTCTATTTGAGCTATCGATCCGCTTTATTGGAGAGCCACAAAAGCGGCGTTTTTTTCTAGAGCCCTGGAATGTCTTTGATACGCTTATTGTCATTGTCAGTTTAATACCGATTGAAGATAGCGAGCTCGCCTTAGTGGGCCGTTTAATACGTATCTTTAGAGTACTGCGAATGGTCTCTATGATCCCCGAGCTGCGCTTACTATTAAACTCATTAATTAGAGCCCTGCCGCAGCTTGGCTACGTTGTGCTATTGATGTTTATCATCTTCTATATCTATGCAGCAGCCGGCTCCTCTTTCTTTGCCCCTATTAATGAAAAACTTTGGGGAGATATTTCTATCGCAATGCTGACATTATTCCGGGTAATGACCTTTGAAGACTGGACCGATGTGATGTACGAGACGATGCAAGTACACCCTTTAAGTTGGATGTACTACCTCTCATTTATTTTCTTAACCACTTTTGCCTTCTTAAACATGGTCATTGGTATTGTGGTCAATGTTATGGAAAGTGAGCATGCTGCTGAAAAACAGCAAGATGATCTCGAACAAGGCATTCCGACAATGACCGATTTGCATACTGAAATTAAAGAGCTAAAGGCATTAATCACGGCTCAACAGCACAACGCACCATTGAAAGTGATAGAAGAACAAGACCGACCAGAATCCGTCTCTTCTCAATAAAACAGAAGCTGGCATATCAATTTTACAGCGGCTTGGAAACACCAAAGAACCTTGATAATGAGGAGATGAAAATTCGCTGTTAATGACCGATTTGCATACTGAAATTAAAGAGCTAAAGGCATTAATCACGGCTCAACAGCACAACCCACCATTGAAAGTGATAGAAGAACAAGACCGACCAGAATCCGTCTCTTCTCAATAAAACAGAAGCTGGCATATCAATTTTACAGCGGCTTGACTAAAACAACAAAAACTTGTGTTTTGTCAATAATGACCCGCTGTAAAATAACAACTTTGGCAAGCAACTAGCAAAACAGAGACTGGCACTTAATCTTTGATTTCATCGCTGAAGCGTTGTAAAAAGTTGCGCATATAATCACTTCTTTGCACTGCTATTTCTTTCGCACTGGCCGTGTTCATGGTCTGCGCCAAGTTAAATAATTTTTGATAAAAATGATCAATACAAAATTGACTATCATCAAGCATGCGATGATCGGCAAAAGGGTCTTCAAGTTGATAGAGTGGCCTTTGTAATGCTCCGCTAACCATAAAACAGCGGGCTAAACCAACAGCACCTAAGGCGTCCAATCGATCAGCGTCTTGTACTACTTTTGCTTCAATGCTAGCGGCTTTAATACCCGCACTATAACTGTGTGCCTTGATCGCATGATGGATGGCCGCTAAATACTGCTCTGGATAGCTTAATCCCTTGAGCAACTCACTGGCTTTATCAGCAGCTAGCTGTGATGCCTCTGCTCGATTAGGGGCATTTTTAGCTAAGCTGACAATATCGTGTAACCATGCTGCGGGAATAACTACTTTTAAATCGGCGTTTTCTAATACAGCAAGATGCTTGGCATTTTTAACCACCCTTTTTACATGGCCTATATCATGTGCACTATCGGTGATGCTGGATCTGAGAATAACCTTTTCTAACTGCGCCTCTAACTGCTCAAACATTTATCAATTACCTTGGCTGGTTTTACCTTGTCGTTATACACATCATGTAGGCAGCAAGGCAGATGTAAATCCTACGCTTATGCAAAAAGTCAGTTTTGGAGCAGATTCTCTATGAGTTTTCATAAAACAGCCCTAATCACGACAAATGTGCACTCAATTTTTCTAAAAAAACTATAAATTAAAAAGCCCAAAAATATGTTAACGAACAATAACACTTTTTTGACAATATATAGCCAAGGATTCAAGCCTGATACCTATTCTCGAACTAGCCCTGATTATCCCTTGATATAAATATATTTAAGCGATAGCTTTGAGCTTTGGTTATAATGTGTGTTTTCAAATGGATAGGGTACATACGCAAAATCAAGTAAAGGTTGCACGGTTGGGCAACGGATTTACTACTGCTTTAAAAGCACTATTGGCGCATCCAATGGTAGGTAAAAAAACGCTTTCTTGGAGTGCTTTTCTGCTATTTTCGCTGTTGAGTGTATGGACTACGCTCGCCCATGCGCAACGAAATACCGATGTGGATTTTAGCGCCAAAGAACAACGTTGGATAGTAAACAACCCACAAGTCACAGTCGCCTTTCAAGGCTATTACCCCCCTTACAGCTTCCTCAATGATGATCAAAAACTAGAGGGGTTAGCGATTGATGTATTTAATTTATTAGCACACAAAACCAATTTAACCTTTAACATTTATCCAAAACATAAATGGAATCAAATTCTAGCCGACGCTAAACAAAAAAAAATAGACATTGTTGCGACCATGGTAGAAAAACCAGAGCGGTTGGAATGGTTTAATTTTAGCCAAGCTTATATTTTCAAATCGCAGGTGATCGTCACCCGCGAAGAGGACATGAGCATCACTTCAAAATCGGACATTGCTCATAAAAAAGTCGCTCTGGTGAGGGGATTCCACTACGTTAAAGAAGTTATTGAAGAGCACCCTTCTATCACTCCTGTCTATTTTGACACTATCCATGAAACCTTAAATGCTGTCTCTGTTGGCGATGCGGATGCCGCTATTGCCTTTTTTGGGGCCAGCCATTTTTTACGTCAAAAATACTTGTTAACTCACTTAAAATACGCGGCCATCTACGATAATAATAACTCCAATGAAAGCATTGCAATCAGCAATGACAAACCGCTGTTAACCACTATTATTGGAAAAGCTCTGGCCTCTATTCCAGAGGCGCAATTGCAGAAACTGCGCGCAAAATGGCTCCCTGTAGATGACATGGAAGAGTTAACAGAAATCACATTGACCGATAAAGAGCGTGAATGGATAAAAAATCACCCTCATATCAGGCTCGGTGTCGACCCGGAATACGCCCCTTTTGAATACATAGAGCAGCAGCAGTACAAGGGCATAGCGGCGGATTACATCAAGTTGTTAAACCAGCGCCTAAGCCTCAATATGGAAGTGACCAAAAACCTTAGCTGGAGCGAAGCAATTCGCGGCATTAAAAGCCAAACAATTGATGCTTTACCGGTCGTCAGCATTACCCCCTTACGCAGCAAGTTTTTAGCGTTTAGCAAACCATACTTAAATTTTCATCGGGTCATAGTCACCCGAGACGATATTCCTTTTGTCAGCGGCCTCAATGATTTGCAGAACTTGCGGGTATCAGCCCAGCCTAATACCTCCCATCACGAATTTTTGATAGAAAATTCCAATATAAAACCGGTGTTATACACTGATTTAAAACAATCCTTATTAGCAGTATCTGCCGGCAAAGCGGATGCCTATATCGGCAATGTCGCCTCAGTCACTTATTGGATTCGAAAGCTCAATTTAACCAATGTTAAAATTGCAGCACCGGCCTCCACTGAAACACAAAAGCTGCGCTTTGCGGTGCGTAAAGATTGGCCGGAACTAGTAACAATCTTAGACAAAGGGCTTAACAGTATCAGCCCTAGGCAGAGGAAAATAATTTCTGAGAAATGGCTATCCATCGATTACAACCCTAGCATCAATTATCACTTATTATGGCAAACTGTCGCTTTTTTCAGCCTGCTAGTTATTTCGATTATCCTCTGGAACATACAACTTAATAGAAAAGTAAAACTGCGTACTATACAACTTGCGTACAGTTCAAATTACGATAAGTTAACCAAGTTACCAAACCGATTTTTGATTCTTGACCGGCTGGATCAAAAAATAAATGAAACTGAGAACACTAAGTATCAAATTGCCGTTTTATCAATTGATATCAATAACTTTAAAATGATTAACAATGTGCATGGTCATAATCTTGGAGATCAAATTCTCAGTGAATTTGCCAAGCGCCTTAAAAACTCGCTGAGAAGAAACCAACATGTAGGCCGCATCAGTGGCAATCAATTCTTGATGATACAATCCCATATTGAGGACTCGATAGATTCTGCTAGCTTGGCCGAGCAAGTAATCGCTTGCACGACCTCAGCCTTCTCCTCTCCCTTAAACGCGGTTGAACTAAGCACAAGTCTTGGCATGACTCTATACCCCAGTGACGGCAATAACGCTGAACTGTTATTAAAAAATGCAGATACGGCCACACAGTATGCTAAAAAACAAGCAAATGGGGGCTATACCTATTATTCAGAGCATTTAAATAAAGGCGTATCCCGTAATTTAAGCATAGAGAAGAATTTACGACGCGCTTTAGCGCGCAACGAATTAGAAGTTTACTTCCAGCCAAAAATCTCCTCTACAAGTAACAATATTGAGAGTTTTGAAGCATTATTGCGTTGGAATAACAAAGAGCTAGGAGAAGTTCCTCCAACAGAATTTATTCCTGTCGCTGAAAAAAGCGATCACATCAACAGCATAGGTTTATTTGTCATAAGGGAATCACTGCACGCCCTGGAACAGTGGCAACAAAAATATCAAGTCGATTTTTCTGTGGCGATAAACCTCTCACCAGTACAATTCCAATCTGAAGATTTACTGCCTAATATAGAATCCATTCTAAAGCAGTACGCTATTGCGAGCAGTTCGGTTGAATTTGAAATTACCGAAGGCGTATTGCTGACCGATTACAGCAATATTGAAGAGAATTTACGCGCCTTAGAATCAATGGGAGTATCGCTGGCGATGGATGATTTTGGCACCGGCTACTCTTCCTTAAGCTATCTGCGAAAGTATCATTTTAATACCTTAAAAATCGACCGAGAATTTATTACTGAATTACCACACAGTGATGCAGATAAGAAACTAGTATCAGCCATTATTGCCATGGCTCATGAACTGCGAATGGAAGTCGTGGCAGAAGGTGTCGAAACGCCTGCACAACACACTTTCCTGATAGAACAAGGCTGCGACTATCTACAGGGATGGCTATATAGCAAAGCACTGACTTTTTCCGATATAAACTTACTCTTGGATCAACAATACGCTGTTAAAACGCTTAACAGTGTTGCGAGAGAATAAATGTTCACTGTATGGCATTGATGATTATCGTAACACAAAAAAGTGAAGGCTAAAGCAGCACAAATTAACCGTCATTTGTAAATATAATCACTTAACAATAAATTTAACATCACTATCCACAGCGGCATACTAACCACAGATGCAAAGCTCGTCATCACGATACAACGGCCGATGAAACGTTCAGATGTTCTATCGCCATTAACAAAAAAGTAGCTATTGATCGCCAGTGGGGAAGCAGCCAGAACCACTAACACATAAATAACATCATTCGCTAAGTCAAACATAAAACGCGCACAGCAAAACACTAGTATAGGAAACACTAGCAGTTTTAGCCCTACCGCCAGCCAAGGACTGCGCTGCGCTTGTTTTGGCAGTGAGTGAAGTGATACTCCCAAACTGATTAAAGCCACTGACAATATCGGTAACGTGCTGTAATCTCTATAAATCGCCATCGGCTCAAGCGCTCCCCCAAGACCCAAATTGACCGCAACGCCCAGTAATAAACTCATGACTATTGGGTTGCGCAGTATCGTGATTAAGATCTTTTTAAAGGTATTTATGCGGGCAATTTGCTGCCCGTCAGTGCTGACGTACTTTATAATCTCAAAGCTTAACAGCACAAAAAATGTATTGATTACAATAATCGATAATGCATAGTTAATGGCATTGCCATCTAGTACCAATTCGATAATAGGCAACGAAAAATAGACAGTGTTAGAGTAGATTGCCGCCAGCACAATGGCAGCTATTTGTCGCTTAACAAGCAACAATATAAAGAATATTAGCACCAGTGCAGCGAGAAAATAGCTTATGACAAAATCAGCGTTACTAAGGGTTAATAGATCGGCACTGGCGGCGTTGGCAAACAGCCAAATGGGCATTAAAAACCGGCTTACACACTGATTTAACCACTGTTTTTGATCTTGATTAAGTAAGGAAGAAGAAAGCCACCAGCCCATTGCAACAAGTAAACTGATAGCCATCACTATAGGGATAATAGCGGCCCCCGTCTGCAGTAAAAGAGTGTACATTTCAGCCAGTTCCAACGCCTTTGCTCATCGCTAAATTAACTAATTGATTAATCGCTTATGCCGCTTTTTTACTTCGCTGATTATAGCGTTGAAAATATTTGTCACTAGAGTTTGGCTTATTCCTTGTAGTTCAGCTAATTTTCGGTAATTAAGATGTTGATCTTGCTCGCGTTTAATATCCGTCGCGGGCAGTGCGTGTTCCGCCTTGTAAACGCCTACGCTCTCGGTCAACTCAAAGCGCTTACCCAGCAGCGCAATGATTTGACTATCGATAACATCCAATTCATTACGTATTACCGTTAAGTCTTCCATGTATCCTCCAACTAATCTTGAAAATGTGTCGCAACAGCTTTTTTTATCTGACCTTTTGCAAGGTTGAGGAGCCTACTGACCTCAACTTACAGACGTTGATCTACAGAAAAGAGCACTGTGTTTATGGCAATTAATTTCTCACTTAACAGTGGTAGTTACTGACAATGAGATCGACTGAATTGAGCTGCTGCATTTTTAAGAAGTGCGCCTGAATCTTCTCAAACTGCGATATTTCTACTCCGTCACCTTTTAACCAGCTTGCGACGGTAAATAGATAGAGGTCGGAACTGGTAAATTGCTGACCGTGCAGCCAAGGGCCTTGATACCAATGATTTTCAATTAAACGAAAATGCTCAGCCATATTTAACGGCACTTTTTCAGCCATCTCGGATTTTGCTTGCGCACTCTCAACCCAGCGCCCTGCTCGCCATAAATGAGCGTGTGTCACATGCACTGTTGAGGCCATAAACGCATTAAAGGCGTCAACTTGTGCTGCTAAATAAGGCGTCTTTGCCTGAAAAAAAGGAGAGCTCAGGCCCTCACATTGAGCCCGTGCATCAATGTAATTTAGGATAGCCAACGCCTCTGTAATCACTCCCTCAGGGACCTCTAAAGCGGGTACTCGCCCCAGTGGGTTAAGTGCTAGAAATGCGTCACTGCGCTGTTGCTCTTGACTGAAATCTATCCGTATCGCTTGATATTCTAATCCGCTCATTTCTAACATGATATGCGCGGCTAATGAAATAGTGCCTGGGGCATAATAAAATTTCACAATAGAGATCCCTCTGTCGGTTGATTTATAATTGTTCGCGGTATCTTTTAATCATCTCACTATTTGACTCAATACGATCTGTGTCACCCACTTGATCGGCAATCATTTTTCCCATACTCGGTAAGACATCACGCTGCTGTATACTTTGCGGATGCCAGAGTTTCGCGCGCATCATTGACTTTGCACAATGTAAATAAACATCTTCAATATTGATGATAAGCACCGATTTTGCGGGATTTTTATCACCACTACTGTACTGTAAATCCTGCGGATCAACACTCAAATATGCAGAGCCATTAATTCTCAGAGTCTCATCCACCCCCGGAATCATAAACAGGCAACCCACTCTCCCCGTCTGCACAATATTACTCAGAGAATCAAGTCGGTTATTGCCCCTCGCATCACCAATCGCAATTGTCTGAGAATCTATAACACGGGTAAAACCAGGCTCTCCACCGCGCGGCGAACAATCCATTTCCCCACTACTGGCATAGGTAGATAACGTCACAAAAGGGGATAAACTCAAAAAATTTCGGCTGTGTTGCTCTAGCTTATGCATTTGCTTTTGTTGCGCTCTAGGACTCACTTGTCCGTACAACGCCCTTAACTGTTGTTCACTCTCTATGCGCATCACACCTTCCTTTGCCTGAAGTAATTCTATAAACAAGCCCAATATAACGATTGCACTCAACAATACTGCGTAAATAATCGGTCCAACATGCTCAACCACATCAGTAATAGCCATGGATAGGGACAAACTGACTCCGCTATTTTGCAGATATTTTCTTGGTCATAGATTCGCTCGCGATCGTTAGTAACACCCTTAACAAAGGGAAAGTGGCAAAGCGCAAAGCCAATATTAAATTAATTTACTGCGCTGTGAACAGAAGACTGCCTTGATCGTTGCACCTGAGCTGTTAAGGGTGAGTATTTCATAGCTGCGATAGACATTTCAAGACTAAGCGCACATCTATTTCATGAGTTGCAACTGGCTCAGCGCATTGAAAATCTTCGCTTTAGTCTCTTCTGACACCTCAACGATAGGCAGGCGCACCTCCTGCGAGCACAAACCTAATAACTGCGCGGCATATTTAACCCCAGCAGGGCTCGGCTCTAAAAACAGCGCTTGATGTAAAGGCAGTAGCTTTTTATGCACGGCTCTTGCTTGAGTATAACGGCCCTGTAAACACAGCTGTTGCATCTGCGCACATAACTTTGGCGCGACATTAGCTGTCACTGAAATGCAGCCGCTACCACCTAAAGCATGGTAAGCAAGTGCACTTGCATCTTCACCGCTGAAAAAACTAAATTCTTTGTCAACTAACTGTTGCTCTAAATTAATCCGATTGAGATCGCCAGTAGCATCTTTCACCCCAACGACATTAGTTAGTTTAGCCAACTTAGCCAAGGTATGCGGCTCTACATCGACGACAGCTCGCGGTGGTATGTTGTAAATCAGCATAGCAATGTCGGTATTGTCATGAATCATTTTAAAATGACGGTATAACCCCTCTTGGCTCGGCCTATTGTAATAACCCGCCACACACAACACACCATCAGCCCCCACCTCTTGAGCGTACTGCGCATATTCCAATGCCTCGGCGGGGTTATTAGATCCAGCCCCGGCAATCACCGGGACACGCCCAGCGCACTGCTCTACCACTATTTTGACAACACTTTTATGTTCAGCGTTATTCAGCACACATGACTCACCCGTGGTGCCCACGGGAATTAACCCCTGGCTACCTTGCTCAATTTGAAAATCGACTAAATTGCGCAGCGCAGCTTCATCGACTCGATTGTTATTAAACGGCGTGATCAACGCCACGAAAGATCCCAAGAACATAGTTTTCCCCTTTTTTAAGCAAAAAAAAGCCCGCTCACATTGCTGCGACCGGGCTTTATGTCAATCAATTATACTATGGACACAAACCAGCAAAAGCCGCAGAGATAAACTCCGGTTTTTTTGTCAATGGTTTAGATTGTGCCTTAAAATAGTGCTGCATAATTGCTCTGCTGTGAGTTAGGGAAGTAGCGAATAAGTCCCTAGATGTTCCCTGTGGATAACTAAGCGGTCAAATCCGCGGAAGAATGCGAAGTGAATGGCGAGTCCTTTACAAGCGTTCTGACAAAGGATTCAGATGAAACAAGATTTCATCTCTGTTGGTCGCTTAGAGATCCACCCTGCGGGGCGTACAGGATTGTTCGTGCTCTTTGTTAATGGTCTTCGCCGGGCAACCAGCCCGCCTGTAACCATTGCCTCAATCACAAACAATCCTGTGCGCCAGGGGCGTCTTGGACTTGTTCGCTGCTTCCTTAGATTTAATTAAAGTTAACGGATATTTCGGTGCAATACAAGCGCCCTTTTATCACTATTCTTTACTACTCGCTTCTATTTTGTGGATACTCTTATCCGCCCCATTAAACTCCTCTTCATCGGTTAAACGCAGACCAATGGTTAATTTGAGCCCCAGATAGATAATATACCCGCCAATAAAAGCAACGATAACGCTTAGCAAACTGCCCACAAACTGAGCCATAAAGCTAACGCCGCCCATACCGCCAAATGCTTCAAGGCCGAAAATACCGGCACTAATCCCGCCCCAAACTCCACAGACGCCATGCAACGGCCACACCCCGAGCACATCATCAATTTTTAATTTCGTTTGCTGTAACACAAACAACCACACAAACAACGCTCCAGCCACACCGCCGGTGACTAATGCACCTAGTGGGTGCATCACATCAGAGCCGGCGCAAACCGCCACTAATCCTGCCAGTGGACCATTGTGAATAAAGCCCGGGTCATTTTTACCAACGATGAGGGCGGTGATAATACCTCCCACCATCGCCAGCAACGTATTCATCGCAACTAACCCTGAAATACCTTCGATAGTTTGGGCTGATATAACGTTAAAACCAAACCAGCCAATGCAAAGCAACCATGCGCCTAGTGCTAAAAATGGGATATTAGAGGGCGGAAATGCCACCAGTTTCCCTTTGCGGTAGCGACCATTTCGATTACCTAACAACAATATAGCCGCGAGCGCTATCCAGCCACCAACCCCATGCACCACAATGGACCCAGCGAAGTCGTGAAAAGGTGCACCTAAGTTGACTTCGAACCAAGTTTGTATACCCCAGTTACCGTTCCATACAATGCCCTCTATCAGTGGATAAACAATGGCAACGCAGAGGGAGCCGGCGATCAGTGCGGGCCAAAATTTTGCCCTTTCAGCGATGCCGCCAGAGATAATCGCGGGGATGGCCGCAGCAAAGGTCATTAAGAAAAAGAATTTTACCAACGCGTAACCGCTTGCCTGCGATAAGGTTTGAGCATCACTAAAAAAAGTAATTCCATAGGCTATCCAGTAGCCAACAAATAAGTATGCCAGTGCAGAAAAAGCAAAATCTGTCATGATTTTGACTAGGGCATTCACTTGGTTTTTATAGCGTACGGTACCTACCTCTAAAAAGGCAAATCCTGCATGCATAGCAAAAACCATCATGGCACCAAACAAGATAAAAAAAGTACTACTACTTTGCGATAAGTGATCTATCGTTGCGATTAAATTTTCCATTCTTACTCCTCATATTGCACCAAAATCACACAAAAAAACCTAACGCACCAGGGTTACACCTGCTACATGCGTTATTTCTGTGCAATTTTGATGTTTTTTGTTGTTTGCGCGTTTTATTAGCAATAAACAAGCCATGAATAACCTTAAAGACTCAACGGCCATTAGCTTTAAGCCATTTATTTCACCTAAAAAATACTAGGGCTAGACAGTGTATCTAGAGCTATATATGCTGCTCAAAATGATCAACTACCCGAATAGTCAATTGCGGGATTTAACCCTGATGAATTAGCTTTCGACTCATTCATCTTTTTAAAAATAACAGGTACTTACATGTCAGTTCACCTCTGGTTACGCGCCGAGACAAAACCGATGGAAGAACGCACAGCGCTTCCGCCGTCGCATGCCAAACAACTACTAGAAGCAGGCTTTCAAATTACTGTTGAGCACTGCCCTCAAAGAATCTTTAATATTGAAAGCTATCGTGAAGCGGGTTGCCAAATTCGCCCAGCACACAGTTGGCAAACAGATGCCCCCAGTGATGCGATCATTTTTGGCCTAAAAGAATTCACCGAAGAGGAAACTTTTCCTCTAAGCCACCAACACATTCAATTTGCACATGCATACAAAGAGCAACTTGGCTGGGAAAGAGTGCTAGGCAGATTTACTCGAGGCGGTGGTACATTGTACGACATCGAGTTTTTGGTGGATGAAAACCAAAGACGGGTCGCAGCTTTTGGCTATTGGGCTGGCTACAGCGGCTGCGCAGTCGCCATTATGACTTGGATAGCTAAGCAAAAAGGCGAAACGCTGGGAGCACTTAGCTCGTACCCCGATAGAGCAGTATTAATCGACTCATTAAAGACACAATTATCTGAATTATCAGGAAAACCTAGCATCATCATCATTGGGGCTAAAGGCCGCTGTGGCTCTGGGGCATTAGATCTAGCAAATGCTTTAGGCGTTGCAGTTACACCATGGGATGCAGCAGAAACCGCCAAAGGCGGCCCTTTTGAAGAGATATTGGATCACAATATTTTTGTTAACTGTGTTTTTATCCAAAAGAAAATCCCACCTTTTATCACTCCACAAATGCTAGCTAAAAAGAGCGGATCTCTAGAAGTCATTTGCGATGTTAGTTGTGATCCATTTGGCGATTACAATCCTCTTCCTATCTACACCCAATGCACTCACTTCAATTCTCCCAGCATAATACTTGAGAACAGTGGTGATGTTAGTTTGGTCGCTATTGATCACCTCCCTTCACTACTACCTAAAGAGAGCAGTGAAGACTTCTGCAACCAGTTAATGCCGACACTGAAAACAATCGACAACATTGAAGCAGGGGTTTGGAATAGAGCGAAACAGACTTTCTTGCAAAAATCAGCGCATATCAAATAACGGCGCCAGCACTTTATTAAAGTGCAATGAGATAACAGCCAAAGGCAAGTTCATCTATATTGATATGAACTTGCCTTTATCAACAAGAATTCAGCTTGCCTGCAAAATGTCATCGATTGACTCTCCCAAGAACTGCAATGCACTTATCAGCCTCAATCGCCGTAGTATGGCAACGCACAGCAATATTCAAAAAATAGCTTACAAAAGACCCCCGTCCCGCTATAAGCTATCAATTTAGTCATTTCTCTCAGTGTCTATTGCAACGCACTGCACAGCCCTAAAAGCACGCCAACAGCAAAGTTATCTAATTGATATATTTTATATTTTCACCACAGATCTAAATATCATGGCTATAGCCGCGGCAAGCTTATTGATCCTCGATCTCACCCTGCAAATCATCTCAATATGATTTAGGAATATAACCTATCCACGTCCGTTTAGATAAGACCTATATTGAGGGTGATGTTGAATAAATTGCCTGACTAACCGTCACCCTCCAGAGACAAAATCAATGAACAATTGCTGTAATGCTTGCCAGAAGTTGCTGAACTCTTCCAATACCCATTCTAAGCTGATTTTGCTCAGCGAAGTCACTGGCAGTCAAATATTCAAATGCCAAGACTGCGAAACTTATATGCACTGTGTTCTAGGCGTATGGGAAGTCTTTATGGCCAGCCCTCAGGCCTATAAAACCACCGACACTAAACACTCAAGCGACAAGCAAAATAGCCAACCTATTTCGCCTAATCACGCCATTTGATAGAAGCAAGATCTAACTACTGGTACTCTTCTGCGGTCTTAATCCAATACCTTCCCATCTTTTTACACCGTTGCTTTGTAATAACTTATAATGCAAAAAACCATCACACGCTTTGCTGTTGTACAAAACATTTTAAAATTTCAATGGTTTTGAGTACATCATCGCAACCTGCTAATTCGCGGATTGAGTGCATGGCAAATTGCGGAGCACCGATATCAATTGTTTTAACCCCAAGCTGGGACGCCGTTATCGGCCCAATAGTACTGCCGCATCCCATGTCTGAGCGCACCACAAAGGTCTGTACCTGTGCCCCTACTTCCCTGGCGAACTCTTTGAACATAGCACTGGTGAAATCATTGGTTGCATACCGCTGATTGGCATTCACTTTAATCACAGGACCTGCATTAAGTAGCGGTCCGTGCTTAGCATCGTGCTTATCGCTAAAGTTTGGATGTATACCATGGGCATTATCTGCAGAGATCAACATAGAGTTAGCAATCATTCTTGTCAGGCTTACTCTTGACTCGCACAGCCTTGTCAGAACTTGTTCTAACATAGGTCCTTGTGCACCTTCAGCTGACACGCTACCCACTTCTTCGTGATCATTGCACACTAACAGCACACCTTCTTTAGAGGTCGTGCTCAGCAGGCTTTGCAAGCCCATAAAACAACTCAATAAGTTGTCTAGTCTTGCGGATGCAAAAAATTCGTCATCAAAACCGACAGTGGCAGGTGTTTGTACATCATAAAAGCTCAAATCAAAATCAAGTAACTCTGCACATTCAACCCCCTCTTGCGAGAGTTTTTTAGCCAGCATTTCTCTGAAATTAAAATCCTGCTCACGGCTTTTCGCCACTTGACCAATAATCGGGGTGACCATCGTCTGTGGATTAATTTTAAAGCCACTGTTCGCCTCACGATTTAAGTGGATCGCTAAACTTGGCACGATCGCAATGGCTTTTTCAAAATTGATTAAAGAAGACTGAATAGCGCCTTTAGCATCCCGATAACTGACACGCCCAGCTAATGACAAATCTCTATCAAACCAAGGACTAAGCAAGGCACCACCATAAATTTGCACCCCCAGTTGCAAATAGCCATTGCTAATAATTTCCGGGTTGGGTTTAACTTTCAAGCAAGGTGAATCCGTGTGAGCACCGATCATTCTGAAACCGCTCTCCTCCACATCTCGCTCAGTCGGCATTTGCCAGGCAACGATGCTTGAACCATTACGAGTTGTATAATATTTTCCGCCTTTAACGAGATCCCAGTGATCCTTCTCATTTAAAAAGACAAACCCTGCCGCCGCCAACATTGATGACATTGTTTGTACGCAGTGGTATGGCGTAACCGCCGCTTTTATAAAAGCGCTTAACTGCTCTATTGTCTGATCTTTATTCACTTTGACTACCTATAATTTCCAATAATTTAATATCGAATACCAGCGCAGAATTCGCCGCTATTTGCTCTGAGGGACTTCTCGCCCCATAGGCGAGTTTGGAGGGTAAATATATCTGCCAGTGATCACCAACTTTCATTTTCAAAAGCGCCTGACGCCACCCTGTAATAACTTCTTTTAGCGGAAAAACAGAGCTGTCACCCCGCTGATAAGAGCTATCAAAAAGTTCGCCATTTATGAGTTTTCCTTCATAGTGAACCCTTACTTTATCTTGAATACTCGGGTGATCGCCACTGCCGCTTTTAACAATTAGATATTGTAAGCCTGTCTTAGTGGTCACGACACCTTGGCGCTGCTTATTTTTCTTTAAAAACGCTTGCGAACGTTGACTGTTTTCATCATTCAATGCTTTATCGACAAGCTCTGCTCTGAATGCCTGTTGTTCTTTTGATTCTCCACAACCAGCAACAGCCAAAAGCAACGCGGTGATAGCCAATGATTGGCCCATGAGCCGGTTAACTACTTTTCTAGAACGCCACATAAAAACCAACATCATCTCCAAATATTTTAAGTTTGAAAGTATTATGAAGCGGCAAAAAATAATAGCCAGAGCAAAGCCCTCAAGATTAAATATAAATCAATGACAGAGGCCCTTGGTGCTTAGGGGACGGTGAGCACACCCCTGAACTCCTGGATAAACCACGAGGAATACTTTAACTAATATTCGCTACATCAAGCGTAAATCGAAATCGTAAATCGTAAATCGTAAATCGTAAATCGTAGCTAATATGCCACAATTTATGGGCACAACAGCTTTAGCTAGCGCGAAGAGTTTCCTAAATAATCGGCGCAATAGCGGGTTCAGCGCCCCTTTTAATGGGAGTTACTTCTCTAAATGAGCACCATCTTGCCCACTTATTGGTTTTTTAACCGATTTTTAACCGCGTATTATCCAGTGCAGTGATGATACTGAGACCTCCTCTAATATATTATAATCATTCATATTTTGCCCACAGCAACTATTTTCCAGATATAGAGCCGAAGCATTTTACAATACTGGCTGGTGTCGCTACACTGAATTTATAAATATCCCCCGGGAACTAACCTGTACATACTATCTCTAAAAAAATATTTTTTATCCTATACAGTGAAATTCTAATTCAGAAGAAGCATTTATGAATAAATATATTAAGTTTGCGATTACACCTTTATTATTTCTGCCTTTAATAAGCCAAGCAAATAGCGGCGCTGAGGTATCCACATTAAGTGCAAAAGAAATCCACTCGTCCACCATCAAAGAAATTGTTAGCTCGCTAAGTAAAAGACATTACAACAAAATTGCGATCAACGATTCGCTATCGAGCAACTTACTCGATAGCTATATTAAATCTTTAGACCCCTCTCGCAGCTATTTTTACCGGGCAGATATCAAAGAATTTGAATCATTAAGACGCAATTTAGATAATGAAATCAAAGATAACAGTGTTGATAGCGGTTTCTTGATATACAACCGACTCCAGCAGCGTATTATCGAGCGCGTTAACTTTGCGATCAACCGCTTACAATCCACCCAAAAATTTGATTTTTCCCTTAATGAAGATTTCGAAACCAACCGCAAAGATTCTAAGTGGATACTGACTAAAAGAGATATGAACGATTTGTGGCGTAAACGCCTCAAAAGCTCGATTTTAAGCTTAACCCTTGAGCAAGAAACGAATAAGGAAGCAAAAGAGAAACTGGTCAAGCGCTACCAAAATCAACTATCGCGTGTGCAACAGACCAACAGTGAAGATGTTTTTCAAATTTATGTCAACAACTTAACCAGACTCTATGATCCGCATACTGCTTATTTCTCACCGCGCAGTTCCGAGAATTTTAAAATTAATATGAGCTTATCTCTACAGGGGATTGGTGCAGTATTACAAAACGAAGATGAATTCACTCAAATTGTCAGACTGATTCCTTCGGGCCCCGCTGACAAAACAGGCAAGCTGAAAGCAAAAGACAAAATAGTGGGCGTCGGACAAGGGGCAAACAGTCAGGTAGAAGATATTATTGGCTGGCGTTTAGATGATGTGGTACAAAAAATACGCGGCGAAAAAGGCACCGTTGTAAAACTCGAAGTCATCAGTGCTGACAGTAAGGCACAAGAGCGTAAAACGATTCTGATCACTAGAGACAAAGTCAAGCTGGAAGAACAAGCCGCGCAAAAGAAAATTGTTAAAACTACCGTTGATGGTAAAAACTATAAAATCGGTGTTATTGAGATCCCCACTTTTTATATCGATTTCGCCGCACTACAAAAAGGCGATAAAAATTACAAGAGCACCACTCGCGATGTTAAAAAGCTGATAGAAGAGCTAAAAAAGGAAAAAATTGACGGCCTCTTGATTGACTTGCGTAATAACGGCGGCGGCGCTCTACAAGAAGCCAGCGCACTAGCCGGGTTGTTTTTCCGCTACGGCCCAACAGTACAAATTAAGTATGCAAATGGCAGTGTAGGCCCACTCTATGACAGAGACGATAAAATCACCTATCGCGGACCACTAGGAGTGATCGTCAATCGCCAAAGCGCTTCAGCATCCGAGATATTTGCCGGGGCAATCCAAGACTATAGCCGAGGCATCATCATAGGCAACCAAACCTTCGGCAAAGGCACAGTGCAAACACTATCGCCGCTTAATCACGGTCAACTTAAACTAACCCATGCGAAATTTTACCGCATCTCAGGTGAAAGTACGCAAAACAAAGGAGTGATGCCCGATATTTCCCTACCTGCGCTACTCGATACCAGCGAATACGGTGAAAGCGCGCTGGATCATGCACTTCCATGGGATACAGTACACGCCGTGAAAGGCTTCAACGGTCTAGATTTATCGGGGTTTTATCAAAACATACGCCATTTAAATAAAGGACGTGTGCAAAAGCAGCCCGACTTTAAGCACATGGTCTCAAAGATAAGCTACAACTCCAAACAAAAAGAAAACACCACAATATCTTTGAACAAGACCTTGTATAAAACCAATTTGGCCGCCGAGAAAAAATGGTTAGTCGATGCTGAAAACGAAAGACGTATGGCTAATAACTTACCGACCATTTCTTCCCTAGACGAATTAGAAGACGTGCTGGAAAAAGATGACTTAGGTAGACCTATTGACCCGTCTACTAAAGCGATTCTCGATGAAAGCGTACGCATCCTGATTGACTACAAAACACTATTACAGCCTAAAAGTTAAGCCCTATGAGCGCAAAGAAAAAACCATTAATTATTATCATTGCTGTCGTTGTCGTCGCCCTTTTGGGCGGCGGGGGCTACTTCGCTTACTTAAAATTACAGGCACAAACTGATGCGAACACCAAAAGCTTAGAAAGTGCTGGCGACGTGCTTGTTGGCGATGCCTATAAAACAGATGAAGAGAAAGCCGATGCTGCAGAAGAATTGGCCCCTACCATAGATACCAAAGTGAAACCTTCGCGAAAAGTAGTGAGATCACTGCAGCGCGAAAACGTCAAACTCAGCATTGAAATCATTCGTTTAAAAGAGCAGATTAATAGCTTGAATCAGACAGTGACTAAACTTGAAGAATATAAAACCACCAACGAGCGATTTGCCCCTAAACGGGTTGAAGACGAAATGGCCGATATCGAACGCCAAGTTAAAGCCTTTTTATTAGAATCTGAGGATGCCGAACGCTTCAGTACAGTACAAATTGAAATAATGGCTGCGGCTAGCGCACTTGAATATCAAGCCTACATAAACCGTAATCGTCTAACGGTCACTAAAGAGCAACGCGCAAAAATAGCCATAGAGTTTTTACCCGGCTATTCTTTTTGCGTCGGTGATGGCATCGTACTTGCCGCGAATAATTCCCGTGAGTTTGACCTTGTCGCCAGTAAGTTTCGCACTAAAGCTTCCCTACCACTGCCTAGTCGCCTCAAGAAAGATTTAGATTCTGTGATCACGCCTTGCCAAAACACCTTGCGCGCTCAACTGGATAAAAATATTCCTGAAGCATCTTAACTCAAATCCAAGCTATCCTCCCTAGATAAGATAGTGGCCAACATAAGCGCCACTATCTTGCTACCTTGTGTGCGTAAAATCATATCGTGTCAAAATCAAATGCTATCGCACAACAGTGGTTTTCCAAAACGTCAAAGATTCCAGTGTAAGCGCTAAACGAGGACCGAAAGACCACTGATTAATATTTCGATTCAATACACCTAAGCCATCAACAATTTAATTCAGCACTTCATAGAGGAATCATTTAACTTTCGAAGCCACTAAAATCACCTACTTCACGAGTGAATATAGAGTATTAGGGAGAACAGTCCCTACCAACTTAAATGGATTGTTCGCACACTTAGCTTTGCACAGCACTAATAATCCTGTATAATGCGCGCTCTTAATTCTAGGAAATACTAGGTTTACCAGCCTTTAGTACTGACGTAATGCAGCACTTACAAGTATCTAGTTTTCCTTATAATCTGACCCTGTGTCGCTGGTGATACAGGTTATGTGCTCGGTTTCTCTTCACCTTTTAATTAATCGGTGGGAGCCGCGGCCCAAAAATAGGACATTTTCATGAGCGAAAGCTTTGCTGACATGTTTGAAGAATCTCTTCTGACACTCGATATGAAACCAGGTACTTTAGTGACTGGTGAAGTTGTTGACATCGATAGCGACTGGGTTACTGTACACGCTGGACTTAAGTCTGAAGCTGTTATCCCACGTATTCAGTTCATCAACGATGCTGGCGAACTAGAAATTTCAATCGGTGATAGCGTTAAAGTATCTCTAGAATCTGTTGAAGACGGATTCGGTGAGACTAAACTTTCACGTGAAAAAGCGAAACGCGCTGAAGCTTGGGATGTATTACAAGCTAAATTTGACGCTGAAGAAACTGTACAAGGTTTCATCAACGGTAAAGTTAAAGGTGGTTTCACTGTTAACGTTAACAACATTCAAGGCTTCCTACCAGGTTCATTGGTAGATGTACGCCCAGTACGTGACGTTGATCATTTAGAAGGACAAGAGCTAGACTTCAAACTAATCAAGCTTGATCCTAAACGCAACAACATCGTTGTTTCTCGCCGTGCCGTGCTTCAAGAAGCAAACAGCGCACAACGCGATGAAATCCTAGCTTCTCTAGAAGAAGGCCAGACGGCTAAAGGTTTCGTTAAGAACCTTACTAACTACGGTGCATTCATCGATCTTGGCGGTGTTGACGGTCTTCTACATATCACAGATATGGCTTGGAAGCGCATCTCTCACCCGAGCGAAATGCTTAACCCAGGCGATGAAATCTCAGTTAAAATCATTAAGTTTGACAAAGATTCTGGTCGTATCTCACTAGGACTTAAGCAACTTTCTGAAGATCCGTGGGAAGCTATCAAGAACCGTTACCCTGCTGGCTCTAAAGTACAAGCTAAGATCACTAACCTTACTGATTACGGCTGCTTCGCTTCAATCGAAGATGGTGTTGAAGGTCTTGTTCACGTTTCAGAAATGTCTTGGACTAACAAGAACATCCACCCATCTAAAGTTGTACAGATCGGTGAATCTCTAGAAGTTATGATCTTAGATGTTGATGAAGAGCGTCGTCGTATTTCTCTAGGCATCAAGCAGTGTACTATTAATCCTTGGACTGCATTCTCTGAACAGTATGCAACTAACGACAAGGTTTCTGGTTCAATCAAGACTATCACTGACTTCGGTATCTTTGTTGGTCTAGAGAACGAACTAGACGGCCTAGTACACATGTCTGACATCAGCTGGGAAGGCGACCCAGAAGCATCTCTACGCGAATACAAGAAAGGCGACAACGTTGAAGCCGTTATCTTGTCTATCGACGCAGAGAAAGAGCGCATCTCTCTTGGTATTAAGCAAATGGATAACGACCCATTCGCAGAATACGCGACTACAAACGACAAGAACTCTATCGTAAACGGTACGGTTAAGTCTGTAGACGCTAAGGGCGCTGTAATCGAGCTTGCTGAAGGCATCGAAGGTTACTTGAAAGTATCTGAAATCAGTGTAGATCGCATCGAAGATGCATCAACTGTACTGAAAGTAGGCGACGCTGTTGAAGCGAAGATCACTAACCTTGATCGTCGTAACCGCAACATCACTCTTTCTGTTAAAGCGAAAGATCAAGCTGACGAGAAAGCTGCTATCGCCGCTGTTCGTAACGTTGAAGTTAAGACCGCTGGTCCAACTACAATCGGTGACTTGATCAAAGCACAGATGGCTAACAAAGACTAATCTCTTTGTCAGCACCTTCTAAAGCCTTTCTGAGGCTTTAACTAACAGCCGGCTTATGCCGGCTGTTTTGTTTCTAGCCCTTTCTGATATCACAATAAAGCTAAAACCAGCACCTTTAAGCCCTCCTTTTACCGCCGACGACCCGTTAAATACAAATCAAAAATTTAGTACTTTATAACCTCGCGACACACCTGCAGATCTACATCCCACCCAACAGCTTTTGAAGAAGCCTGATCCAAATCCACTATGTATATTTTTCCGATGCACCGCCTTGCGCTACACCTTTAACTTTCCCTAATAGCTTTTTCCACTACTGAGCTAACAGGGACGCTTCGCTACACAGAGAAAACCGACATAACGAGCTAAGACCACTCAGAAAAACATGTAGAAACGATCCGCAAGAAATACCGATCTGACCTGCTTCTGTTTCACTAAACCGTTTATAAGCAACTACTTAGCATTAAGAGAGCCATTACAGCGCGCAGCATAAACAATTTTTCCAACCAAGAACATAATGCTGAAAAATATTACGAATAAAGAGTGAATACTTATAGAGGAATGACTGATAGATAGAAATAAGCCCGCTGAACATCAGCACCTACCCAATAACAATACTGTTTTTTAATTTTCGATTCGCATAGCCTGAGTGTAAGTGCAATTCACGCATCAACTCAAAAGAATGCAACGCACCAACTTGACCCCCAGAAACGGGTGGAAACTCCCTTTTACACGATTAGACAGATCTTTCATTGTGCGAGCAGAACCACCTCTCCAGGGATAATTAGACATTGACACAGAAAGCGCTACTCACTCGCCCCAAAGAGCCTCCGCGTTTTACAATACAACAAGGAAGCAATTTAAGGGTTATTTACCTCAACCTCAAAGCAGCACATAATCAATTAATTGATCTTCTGTTATTTCTTTATCAGTCACTTCATAAACACTTAACACCGAAGCGTGCGCTTTAATTACTGTATCCGCCTGCCCTGTCACTAGCGGATGCCATTGTGGTAGTTTTTTCCCTTCATAAATAAGACGATAACTGCAACTTGGCGGTAACCAATGAAACTCTGCCACATCTTCTGGGTGCAATTTTACACAGTTAGGCACTAACGTACTGCGATCTTTATATTGCGTGCAGTAGCAATTTGATTTATCTAACAAGTGACAAACAACAGAGGTATAGTGCACCTCTAAGGTTTCATCGTCTTCCACTTTTTGTAGGCAACATAACGCACAGCCGTCACACAGCGACTCCCATTCATTGGGTGTCATTTCATCGAGAGTTTTACGCTCCCAGTATACTTGCTGAGCCATTACCCTACCCACCTACCAAAAAATGACACACAAACTCTGCTAACACTGATCATTTAACACCGGTTGTCGGCCTGTCCTTATAGAGATCCAACATATAGTCTTCTTTCGGTGGAGGCATTTGCAAGTAGTAGCCCTTGCTCGCGACATCCTCCAACATTTTCGCTGTATCAACACGTGCCAGCTCTCTGTTTGCCATCATCGGCATATCCATCACATGCAACGCGTTACCAAAAATTTCCATTAGCGCATCCGGCACCTTGGTTAACTTTTGTGCTTTTTCAACGTATAGGTACATCTCATCTTTACGTGAACTTTTATAAATCGATATAATTTTCATAATTTCTGTCTATTTTTCAATGTGTTAATTACTATTAAAACTGTGCTAATTGCTCGAGTATTTGCTTGCCAAGCATCTTCTCGCGCCATCCCGCGAGCCCCTCTGGCATGCGATACTCGCCAAAGTTCTCTTTAGTGCGCACTAACGCTTCTAAATCTTTTTTGCGAAGAACGATTTCCGGGGCAATATTTTGCGCTTCCGCCATATCATTGCCCAGCTTTTTGATTTTTCTAAAACGTTTATTCCAAACAGGATCCAGCGGCTTCTTAATGGCTTGCACCACCCCTTGCTCTGCTAATAACTGCTTAGCCCCCGCCAGTATCTCCAGAATCATTTCGCCATCTTCACGTACATTTTTGCCGCGCATATCTTCTATGCGACTAAGCTGCCCAGTCGTAGTTGGCCACTGATTGATGATAGCGATAATACTCTGATTTTTGAGCACCCAGTTTCTCGGCATATCACGTGCCCGAGACTGCTCTTCACGCCAATTCGACAACAACTTAAGTGCCACTAATTTGTAATCGGCAATGTTCCACATTTGCGAAAAGCGTAAATAGTAGTTTTCGCATTCGTAAAGATCATCAACAGCAGTCACTTTTTCCAACGATTTGACGCTATCTTCCAAGAACCACGCATAACATTCACGATCTTGCATTACTTTTATTTGACGCTGACAGACCTCAATCAGATAGGCAACATCAAGGGCTGCATACATTTCTTGTTTATTCGTTAAAGGACGCTGCAACCAATTTGAGGTTGTTTCTGCCTTGCCGATTGTAATATCCAGCACATGCTCTAACATCCGCTGCAACCCCATCGTAAAACCCCAACCCAAATAAGCAGCGGCTAGTTGAGTGTCGTACAAAGGCGCAGGAACTACGCCGATCAACTGTTTAAACAACTCTAAGTCTTCACTGCCAGCATGAATGATTTTTAGCACACTCGCGGCTTGAAAAACTTCAATCAACGGAGCGTAATCAGTGATCTTAAGCGGGTCAATCAAATAACACTGACTATCGTCACCGACTTGGATTAAACCGGCTATTGGGTAGAAAGTATCTACCCGCTGAAACTCGGTATCTATCGCGATCATCGGCAAGCTTAACCAGTGCTGGCAATTTTTTTGTAACGCCTCATTACTACTGATGTACACAGGCTTTAACGCACTTTCTTCAAGTGCCTGCCAATCATACTTTATATTTTGCATACTTTACCTAGTTACTACCTAAACGACTGCCGTCTAGGTTTAGTGTCAGATACTGCGACGACCCGCCAGCGCGTGCGCTAACGTTCCACCATCGACATACTCTAGCTCACCGCCAACCGGCACACCATGAGCGATTCGTGTCAAGCTAAGCGGCATATCTCGCAATCGCTCTGCGATATAATGCGCTGTGGCCTCGCCTTCCACGGTAGGGTTGGTAGCGAGTATCAACTCTTCTACCGGCTGCTCTTGTACGCGCAACACTAATGAATTCACACCAATATCATCAGGACCAATGCCATCAAGTGGCGACAAGTGCCCACCTAACACATAGTAGAATCCGTTAAAGCTACCGGTTTGCTCTAGTGCAAGCACGTCCATGGGCGTTTCTACCACGCACAGTTGTTTTACGTTACGACTGGTATCGCTACACAGCGGACAAATATCCGTTTCCGATAAAGTCGAGCAAGACTGACAGCGGCCAAGCTCAGTTACCGACTTTTCCAGCACTCTGGAGAGCACCAACGCAGCGTCTTGCTCACGTTCCAGCAGATGAAACGCCATACGCTGAGCCGATTTAGGACCAACACCGGGCAGAGCGCGAAGCGCGTTAATCAACTGTTGAATTAGTGGGGATAATGACATCTTAGAAAGGCATCTTAAAGCCTGGAGGTATTCCCATACCACCAGTCACTTTACCCATCTCTGCTTTAGAGTGAGCTTCAAGTTTGCGTACCGCATCATTGACCGCAGCCGCAATTAGATCTTCCAATATTTCTTTATCTTCTTCCATCAAACTCGCATCGATGTTGACATTTTTCACATCGTGACGACCGTTCATGGTAATTTCAATGAGGCCTGCGCCAGATTCACCTGTCACTTGTGCCTGCGCAACCGCATCTTGTGCCTTTTGCATTTCTGCTTGCATCTGCTGCGCCTGCTTCATGATACCTTCCATACCACCTTTCATCATTTTCTTTTACTCAACTTATAGTCTATTTAAATTATTAATCTAGCGGCATAATTGATGAGCGCTCTACCTCTCCTGAAAACACAGAGACGAGCTGCTGTACCATTTCATCAGCTTGAAAGCTGGTTATTGCCTGCCTTAAACGTTGCGCTCGCAATTTTTCAAAGCACTGCCAAGGTGTTTCTCTAGTACTCACCTCACTCTCATACCCCACCTGTAACTCAAGCTTAAAATACTGTGATATTAAACTTTGTATGCGCTCTTTTTGGGTGTGGTCCAAGACATTTTTTTGCACTTTAGATACGTTAAATTGTAACGCATTTTCGGTTATCGATTCCAGCGACAAATTTTCAGCGATGTGTGCGGTCATTCCGGTAAAACCGATGGAGCCTACCAGTGCCGGCCAGTCCTGCAACCCTAATTGGGAAAATTCGGTGACCGCAGCAGCCAACATTTTAGTGATATTAATTTGCGTTGCACCCACAGCGAGCAGACTGCTTGGCTCAACAGTTTTAACAACACCAGCGGGTTGCGCCACAGCTTGCTCAGTGCTGTGTTCCTGGTAGCTGGCATAATCATCTTCCCAGGGAGGCGTATCTCGCTCTTGGCTAATACTAACATCCATAGCACTGGCAGCTGGCACTTGGGCTGCACTCGCCGCAACCTTTGCTGAGGGACTTGGCGACTCGGTACTCGCCCGAATTACTGAAGTCGCTGGCAGTTGCGCATCTTGCTTGCTATCTGCAGGTGATTTTACCACTTGCGTATTTTGAGTCGCTTCGGATAAATTTGCAGACGCCTGCGTCACTGTGACTTTAGCAAGCGCTGCCCGCTCTTCATTGACTACTGAGCGTGCCAATTCAACATTAGTAGATGGCTTTCCAATAGCTGCTTCTAGCACGGGTTTAGCATCTACAAGATCAACAACCGGAGCCAGCTCAGGCGCTAGATTTGCAGACTGTGCCTCTATCCCGACCTTTTGCAACGAAGCTTGTTCTGTCCCAATAGTAGAAGTATTGAATGGCTTATTTTCAGCGTAGGAAGACTCAACTAATGGAGTTTTTTTTTGCGCTTGCACGTTTAAATTAGCACTTTGCGCGGTGCTTGCAGCCACTTTCGAGTCTGGTACATCATCGATTGCACTTTGGATATTTGTCGC